>ERZ1066134.415-NODE-415-length-22969-cov-8.466003_pt1 | contig 22969 bp, 17 predicted proteins | sample MGYA00382781_ERZ1066134 | MGnify/ENA primary metagenome ERZ1066134 (study PRJEB33369, sample SAMEA5778364) | biofilm metagenome | biome: Industrial cooling water; feature: Water cooling tower basin; material: Biofilm | place: United Arab Emirates | collected... | reverse complement strand
TACATCGCCTATTGTGATGTCCCTAAATCCTTTGATGTTTGGAGACAGTTTTTGTAATAAAGCCAAACCTGCTTGGGTTTCGGCCACTCTTTCTGAATATTTGCTGCCTGCCAATTCGCGCTTCACTTTGGTATTGGCCAATACCCAACACCATTCGCCCATGTCTGCATCGGCATATTCATGTGTAAGCGATTGAAAATCGAGTATCATCAATTTGCCTGCTTTTGAAAATAGAGAAGCATATTGGTCCAACAAACCTGATTTTACACCCAAATATTCGTGTTCTATTTTTTGGCAATTTTTCACCAGTGTCACATCTTCCATGTTCGAATGGTAAGCGGTGCGCAATAAATTCATTGTGGCTACTTCTATTGCTGCAGACGAAGAAACCCCAGAACCCAGTGGAACATTGCCCCAAATGTAAGCATTGAAGCCTTTGGTAATGGCTGTAGATTTTTGAAATATTTCTAAAGCTCCCAAAATATATTTCATCCAGCTTTCTGTAGGTGTAAACGGCTTGCCAATGTGGTATTCCATATCCGTCCCAAAGCTTTCGGATGCAAACTTTATGATATTATCGTTTCGGAATGCCATGCTCACTATCACCCAACGATTGATGGCTGCAGGCATAGAAAGTCCAAAATTATAGTCAGTGTGTTCGCCTATCACGTTGATGCGACCCGGAGCAGCCGACACAAATTCGGGTTTTTGGTTAAAAGTGGATTGAAATTTGGCATTAATTTCTTGTTTGAGCGCGGCAAGTTCTTGCATGAAGTGTAGAAAGGTATGGTATGTATAAAAAAACAGCCAAAATTATTGATAAATTGTCACACAAATCAACTTGGGACAAAAAATTAATAATATTGCGTACCCAATCCTAACAATAGAATGCACGTTTTTAATGATAATAAAATATTTTAGTATTGTTTTGAGATGCACGATTGTTTTCGCTCTTTTTTTATCTTTTGAATGGGCATTTTCACAATCTTCAGTCAACTATTCAGAACACATTGCCCCAATACTATATAAAAACTGTATTTCGTGCCACAGTCCAGGTCAAATTGCCCCTTTTAGTTTGCTCACCTACAAAGATGCGGTGAGAAAAGCCAAAACCATCAAACGGGTGACAGAGTCGGGTTACATGCCTCCTTGGCATGCGGACAACAGCTACTCTCAACTGGCACATCCACTTTCGCTATCGCAAAAACAAATAGAGATGATAAAAAAATGGGTGGAAAACGGAACACCAATAGGCGATACCACCAAGCTACTCAATCCTAACACCTATTTGAAAAGAAAAATTGACAAGCCTGACTTAGTATTAAAGCTGCCAAAAATTGAAATCAAGGGCGATAATGAAGAAAAGTTTTACCAAATAAAATTGCCGTTTCAATTGCCTGAAGCCAAGCAAGTATGCAGGTGCGAGTTTGTACCGGGCAATCCCAAAGTGGTTCATCACATGGATGCGTTTCTGTACAATTTAACTCCACAATCCAATCCGTTTGATGGTCCACAGTATGTAGAATCAAATACTTTTCCGACCAAAACACAGTTGTTGGAATACTTGAATATAAAAAATCACAATGGAGGCATTGCATTTCCCACCAAATCTACCATTCTTGATTTTTTCCCCGGCTCTGTGTCTCAAACGTTTCCAAAGGGAATCAATAGGGTGTTTACTATGGAACAAAAAGGTGCTTTTTTGATAGATGTAATGCACTATGGCGGAAGTCCTGTGGCAACGGTGGACACATCAAAAATGTATCTTTATTTCTGTAAAGAGCAGCCCAAGAGAAGTATATATAATCTGTCTTTTGGCTCTCCTGACCAAAATATTGAGCCCGAACTTATCATAAAACCAAACCAAATACAAACCCACAAAACTTGGATGCGGTTTGTGAAAGATATTTCAATACTAAGTGTGCAGCCCCATGCACATTTGATATGCAAAAGCCTAAAAGCCTACGCCATCACTCCTGAAAATAAGTTGATTCCACTCATAAAAATAGACCATTGGGATTTTAGATGGCAAAGGGTGTATAAAATGAAAAAAATGGTGCGTATTCCGGCCAATTCAAAAGTGTATTTAGAAGGGGTGTTTGACAACACAACCAACAACGTGAACAACCCCTACGATCCGCCTCAGGAGATAAAGGAAAGCATTCGCACCAAAGACGAGATGCTGCAACTTTGGGTCGAGTTCTTGCCTTATCAGCCGGGAGATGAAAATATAAGTTTAGAGTAAATTTTACATTACTCTTTGATTATCAGTTTTTTATAAAACTATTTAGGCCATCGGCCAGCTTTCGGTCGTTGCTGAGGCGAGGCACTTTGTTTTGTCCTCCCAGCTTACCGAGCGATTTCATGTATTCTATAAAACCACCTTTTTGAATGCTGCGAATTTTGAGTTTTTGTAAGATGTTGCCCGTTATCAAATCGTCATAATAGGTGTTGAGCTGGGTGAGTTTTTTGTCCAAATCATTTCTAAACGATTCAATATCAGTGGGTTCGGTAGAAAACTCTACAAACCATTCGTGGAAAGGCAGCCCACCTTCGGGGTCTACTACTTGTGGAGCCACAGTGAACTCCGTCACTTCTGTGCCGGGTTGTTGCTCACAGGCATATTTCATGGCTTTTTCCACTTCTTCGCCTATCACATGTTCGCCAAATGCCGAAATAAAATGCTTTATCCTACCGCTTACTACAATTTTATATGGATTTTTTGACACAAATTTCACAGTATCGCCTATCGAATATCCCCACAAACCGGCATTTGAATTAATGACAAGTGCATAGTTCACGCCCAATTCTACCTGTTCTAAACTTAACCTTCGCCTGTTTTCTTGGAAATACTCATCGGCAGGAATAAATTCAAAAAACATTCCATTGTTTACCAACAGCAATAGTCCTTTGTCCTTTTGTGTGTTTTGGTAAGCGATAAAGCCCTCTGAAGCCGGATAGGTTTCTATGTTGTCTATCTCTTTGCCTATACTTTCAAAGAGTTTGGCTTTGTAGGGTTCAAAATTTACGCCTCCGTATACAAACACAGAGAAATTTGGAAATACATCTTTGATTTTCTTGCCCGTTTTTGCTTGAATTTTATCAAAATACATCTGCACCCAAGGCGGAATGCCTGAGATAAGGCTCATGTCTTCGGGCAGCGTTTCGTCTACTATTTTGTCTACTTTGGCCTCCCAATCGTCCATGCAGTTGGTTTCATAGCTCGGCATTTGGTTGGTGCGCAGCCACGATGGCACATGGTGGTTTGATATGCCCGACAAACGACCGATGTAAATACTGTTTTTTTTCTCTATTTCCGGACTTCCTGATAAGAAAATGAGCTTCCTGTCAAAAAAATCGGCATTACCTGTTTCCACCACATAGTTAAAGAGGGCATCGCGTGCAGAATTGATGTGGTAAGGAATAGACTCTTTGGTAATAGGAATATATTTCGTTCCCGAAGTTGTACCCGATGTTTTGGCAAAATACAAAGGCTGCCCAGGCCAAAGTATGTCTTTTTCACCGTTTTTTACTCGCTCAATATAGCTTTTGATGTCTTCATAATCTACCACAGGAACAGCTTTTTTGAAATCTTCATAAGTTTTGATGGTTTCAAATTTTCTTTCCTTGCCATACACAGTTTGGCTGCCTTTTTCTACCAGTTTTTTAAAAATACTTTTTTGTGCCTCTATGGGATTTGTTTCCCATTTTTTGTTTTTTGAGATGATATATTTTGCAATTGGCTTTACCAGCAGCGAACGTATGCCCATGTTTTTATCAAGAAATATGAAGTAGTGTTACAATTTCATTATTCATCAAAATCATTAATTCATAACGAAAAATACAAACAATGTCAAAATTAACATCCTAGGCGTGAAAGCAAGAAAAATAATGAGATTAGATTGATGAAAAGTAGAAAAAAATGCGAAAAGACTAGATTTTTTTCTTCAAGGACAGCATTTTAAGAGCGGTTACAGCGGCTTCGTCCCCTTTGTTGCCATGCTTACCACCGGCCCTTTCCAGTGCTTGCTCTTGATTCAATGTAGTGAGTACACCAAAAATTACGGGTTTATTGTATTTAAGATTTACATCGGTGATTCCCTTGGCCACAGCTTGGCAAATATAGTCAAAGTGAGGAGTATCGCCTTGCACCACACAGCCTATGGCTATCACGGCATCTATATCTTTTTGTTCTGCCATCCACTGCGCGCCTAAGCTGAGTTCGTAGCTGCCCGGCACGGTCGATTCAATAATGTTTCTCTTATAAACGCCTTCTTTTATCAAGCGTTCTACAGCACCTTGTGCCAACGCATCGGTCACTTCGCTATTCCACTCGGCTTTTACTATGGCTATTTTATATCTGCCAAAAGCACCTTTTGCAGAAATGGTTTGTGAGCTGAGATTTTGTAGAGAAGTTGCCAAAAATGATAAAAATATTAGTTGTACTTTTCTGCTACTGTTCTAAAACCTTCTATTGAAATGGGTTTTGACACAAAATCTATCACTGCTGAACTCACCATAAATCGTTCCATATCTGTTTTGTTATCAGAGCTGGTGAGTACGGCTATTTTGCATTTGTTACGAAATGCTTCGTCCATTTTTTCAAACTCAAACAAAAATACAAAGCCATTCACCACAGGCATGTTGATGTCAAGAAAAATGACATCGGGCCATTGTTCCGGGCTGGCCATTACAGATTCCAAATATTCAAGAGCCCCTTTGCCCGAATTTTTAGTGACAATATTGCCCTTGAAGCCCGATTTTTCAATCACTATTTTGGCTATAAGCAAGTCGGTATCATTGTCATCTACCACTAGTACGTTTTTAAGGGTATCTAAAGCCATAATGTATTTGGTTTCGATAATATGTATTTTGCAATAATAGTAATTAGTTTATTAATAATATGTTAAAATTAGTCCAAACATCTTATTTATTCGACATTTCTCTAATCTTAATTTCAGTAAACTTTCTTTTAGAATCGAGCGGAAAGTCGCCTTTCATGAACCAATCGTAGTATGAAGGCTCGTTTTTCAATACCCAACTTACCAATTTATCTTTATGTTTTCCAAAGTTGATGGTTTCTTCGCCCTTTTCATTGTACACAAATCGCCCTGCAAGGTCTACACTATTGGATATGGACAGCTTGTGTAGCCAAGCCATGTCATTTTTTACAGGTATATCTACGCCTTTATCGGTTTTCAGTTCTACGTTATTGTATTTTTCAATTTGCGAAACCAGCACCTCAAGTGTGGCACGCGTGTCTGCATCGGCAGAATGGGCGTTTTGCAGCTCTTTGTTGCAATAAAATCTGTAAGCAGCAGCCAGATTGCGAGGCTCCATCAAATGAAATATTTTTTGGGCATCTATCAGATTTCGGCCATCGGTTTTAAAGTCGACATTGGCCCTCAAAAATTCCTCAACAAGCATGGGTAAGTCAAATTTGAGCATATTGAATCCGCACAAATCGCAACCTTCCAAAAATTGAGCCAAGTTTTTAGCTATCTCATTAAATTTGGGTGCATTTGCCACATCGGCATCGGAAATTCCGGTGAGTTGGGTAATAAAAGGTGGAATCGAAAACCCCGGATTTAGCCTTTTTTGCAAAATTTTTTCTTCCCCATCGGGCATGAGCTTGATAAAACACAGTTCGATGATTTTATCGGAAGCCATGTTGAGTCCTGTTGTTTCTAAGTCGAAAAAAACGAGTGGTTTTTTGAGGTTTAAATTCAATGTATTGATAGATAAATGAATAATGTTGGCAATATCTGCATTTTTTTTCTTAAAATAAACTGTGAAGGAAGTTCAATGCGTGGATGGCCGTAATGTGTAGAAACAAGTTTGATGTTAATAAAATAGCCACTTTCCAAGCTCTTTAAGCGTGGCCTTTTTCCCATACATCAGTATTCCTGTTCGGTATATTCTGGCCGAAAGCCAAGTGAGAAGCCAAGTCGAGGCCATTAGAATAATCATCGATAAAACCAGTTCGGCAGCAGGAACGCCAAAGGGCAAACGAACCAGCATGATGATAGGCGAAGTAAACGGAATCATCGAGAGCCAAAAAGCCAAGTTGCCATCGGGAGAGCGAATAATGGTTTGTGCAAAAACAAAAGCCAAAACGAGCGGAATAGTGACGGGAAACATAAATTGTTGGGTGTCGGTTTCGTTGTCTACAGCGCTGCCAATGGCTGCAAACATGGCCGCATAGAGCAAATATCCTACTAAAAAGTAAAAAGCAAATGCCATTATCAAATAGGGTAGATTTAAGCTTTCGATAGCAGATACGATGTTGTGCATCTCCATGGCTTGCTGCATTTGGCTGTCTTGGGTCTTAGCCAAAGTTTCTGAAAAGTTAGCATCGGAAAATCTATTTATTTGAAAACGTGCCGATAGTCCAGAGGCAATGGTGAAAGTGAGCACTATCCACAGCAAAAATTGCAAAAATGCCACAGAAGCAATACCCAATATTTTTCCGGCCATTAATTCAATAGGTTTTACAGAAGTGATGATTACTTCCACTATTCGGTTGGTTTTTTCTTCAATGACCCCACGCATCACCTGAATGCCATACATAAATATAAACAAATAGATAAGTACAGCAGCGCCAAGCCCTGCGCCTGCCGAAGCTGTAGTGTTGTTTTTTTCTTCTCCTTCCGATGATATGTTGATAGTATTTACCGATATGTCGGGTTTGATTTTTTTCAATAATTGAGGGTCGATACCCGAATTTTTAAGCCTCAATTCTTCTATTTCAGTATTGAGTTTCCACTCGATTTGCTGCTGAAGATCAAGACTGATATTGCCGGGAGTAAATAGTGTAATGCCTTTGGGGTTGTCGATATTGATGGCCGGAATGTGCAGCAAAGCATCGTACTCGCCTTCGATAACAAGTTTTTTTGCCATATCAAGCCCGGTGTTTAAGTAAAGAAAAGTGTACTTTTCGCTTTCAGGAAGTTTTAGAGACAGGTCGGCTACTTCGTCTATTACGGCTATTTTTTTTGATGAAGAAGGGTTGTAGGCTGCTATCCACACGGGAACTATCATAAGGATTCCAAAAAATACAGGCCCTAGTATGGTCATAATCAAAAAAGCTCGTTTGCGAACCTTTTCTAGAAATTCACGCTTGGCTATCAAATAAATTTTGTGTGGTGACATGATGATAGTATAAACAAACTAAAAGTAGGAAAAAAATAAGGCATTTCGCTTACGAAATGCCTTAAAAAAAATTAAGCATATTGCTGGTCGTAGTATTTTTGGTAGTTGCCCGAAGTCACGTTTTCCAGCCATTCTTCGTTTGCCAAATACCACTCCACTGTTTTCTCAAGTCCTTGCTCAAAAGTGACCGATGGTTTCCAGCCCAATTCATTCATTATTTTGGTGGCATCGATGGCGTAGCGCAAATCATGGCCGGGGCGGTCTTTCACAAAAGTAATTAGTTTGGCCGATGTGCCTGCGGGGCGGCCTAGCTTTTCGTCCATTACCTTGCACACCAAGTGTACAATGTCAATATTTTTCCATTCGTTAAATCCGCCCACATTGTAGCTATCGCCCAACTTGCCTTTGTGAAAAATCAAGTCGATCGCGCGTGCATGGTCTACTACATAGAGCCAGTCGCGTACATTTTCACCTTTGCCATACACAGGTAGCGGTTTGTTGTTTTTGATGTTGTTTATCATCAAAGGAATGAGCTTCTCCGGAAAATGGTTTGGACCATAGTTGTTTGAGCAGTTTGAAAGCACCACAGGAAGCCCGTAGGTATTGTGATAAGCCCTTACAAAATGGTCTGAAGCGGCTTTTGATGCCGAGTAGGGCGATTGAGGATCGTAAGGAGTGGTTTCTAAGAAAAACTCTTTTGGGTCGTGGAGCGAGCCAAACACCTCGTCTGTAGAAATATGATAAAACCGCTTTCCTTCAAAGTTTCCTGCCCAAGCCTTTTTTGCAGCATTCAATAAATTTACTGTGCCTACCACATTAGTAAAAACGAATTCCAACGGATTTGTGATAGACCTGTCTACATGGCTTTCGGCAGCCAAGTGAAGTACACCATCAAATTGATATTGTGCAAAAATTCCATCCAAATAGGCTGCATCGTTGATGTCGCCCCTTAGAAAAGTGTAATTATGAGCGTTCTCTATATCGGTCAAGTTGGCTAAGTTGCCTGCATAAGTGAGCTTGTCGAGGTTATAGATTTTATAATCCGGATATTTGTTTACGAAAAGTCGAACTACATGTGAGCCTATGAACCCGGCCCCGCCCGTGATGAGGAGTTTTTTTGACATTAAAATGAAAATCTATATTAATTTATTATTTTGTATCCACTTCGTTTTTTGTTGTTCTTGATTTTACGGAAGCGATATCTTCTTTAGTTAACAGTCTATTACCCTTTTTTGGTATAGTATTCATAAAAATATAATCTTTTAATGAAATAATCATATCGTCCATATTCATAATATCAATATTATAGCCTTCGATATAAAGCCTGTTTGCAAGTACATTGAGGCTGTTTATATAGTTTTGGTAGATACCCAACAATAATTTTGTAGTAAGTCCAATACAAAAAAATCCACATAATAAAATTGAAATTCTTGGCAATGTTTTTTCTAGAATATAAAAAATCATTTCAACGTTGTTTTTAAAGCTACAGCTAAAGTCTGGCGAGGATACTTGAATCTGTTTTAGATAGCATATAAGTAAGCCGATTTCAACGATAAGTAGAATAATAAACGCAATAAAAGGCCAGAAAAAGTTTGTTTTAATATCATTAGTTATTTTTGTTAAAATAATTTTTCTTTCAGTATCAGCTTTGTCATTGATAAATTGCTCGGTAACTTTCTCTGCTTTCTCTTGATACTCTTTTATTTTTTTGTGGTCACTTATAATGGAATAGACGAATTGATTTTCAGCCTCTTCTATATCTATATTTTCAGCTTTTAAGTTGTTTAAATGCAGGTCTTTATCTTTCTCAAACAAAGAATAAGCAAATAAACCAACTATATCATCATCGTTTTTAACAAACTTTTTAAAAATTGAATCATAGGAACTTCCCATACCTATTTAATATGCTTTTTGTAAGCCTTTAAAAAAATTTCATTATAGTATTTTCTTTTCTCTTCTTCTGTACCGACTATTGATATAATTCCTTTGATATATGGATGGTCTTTTACAGATAAACGCAGCTCTTCTCTTTCTGCATCGCTCAATCTTGGCTTATTTTTTAAAAGTGCTTTACCTTCTCTGTATAATTTTCGAGCTTCGATATTTTGCTTGCTTCGCTCCCTTCTCATATCTAAAAATTTATATTACAAAAATACTATATTTTTTATACTAATATTTATTTGCAAAGGTTTTACTTTTATTGTCAGCTATTTCAATAGTACGATTGCAGGTATTATCTTTGACCTTTATAGCCCAAAATGAAGTATTTTACAGATATAAAAGACGTTTTTTCTTCGCTTTTTAGTGGAATGTTTGTGACGGTGAGGCACTTGAAAGATGCCCGCACGCGCAGAAATACCTCCTATGTAAGTGCCAAAGATTATTTTGAGCAAGACAAGGGCATAGTCACGCTCACCTATCCTTACGAAGCACTGCCTATACCCGACAATGGTCGTTACCGCTTGCACAACGAGATAGATGACTGCATTGTGTGCGACAAATGTGCGGTGGTTTGTCCTGTAGATTGCATCGCCATAGAAACCATCAAATCGCCCGAACCCATAGGCGAAACATCCGATGGTTCTGTAAAAAGGCTGTGGGCAGGTAAGTTTGATATAGACATGGCCAAGTGCTGCTACTGTGGGCTTTGTACTACTGTGTGTCCCACCGAGTGCCTCACCATGACCAAGGTGTATGACTACAGCGAGTTTGACATCAAAAACATGAACTATCACTTCACAAATCTTTCACCCGAAAAGGCCGAGGAAAAAAAGCGAGCCTATGAGCAGTTTGTGAAAGAAAAAGAAGAATTAAAAAAAGCCAAAGAAACGGCAAACGTAGAAAATATACAGACAGCAGAGGTAAAACCTGCTGTGCCCAAGCCTGCTTTCAAACCGCAGATAAAACCTTTAGTGCCAAAAGTTGAAAAATCAGATACGGAAAACTTAACCGAAAAGGCGACAGAAGCTGATAGCGAGCCCATTAAACCTGTAGTGGCGAAGCCTGTGTTTAAAAAGCCTATGATGGCAACTCCAACGCAAGCCGAGGTAAAAAATGAGGAAACGCAAAAAAGTGAGCCTGAAGCCAAGCCTATCACGCCCAAACCTGTGATGAAGCCGGTATTCAAAAAGCCCGAACCGCCTCAGACTAATCCCGAATAAGAAATGAATGTAGCAATACCAGTTCTGATGTTTTATTTTTTTGCCTGTATTATGTGTATAGGCTGTATAGCGATGTTGTTTTCAAAAAATGTAGTGCATTCTGCCTTCGCATTTTTAGGTGTGTTGTTAAGTATAGCTGCGCTGTTTGTGCTCGGAAATGCCGAATTTGCAGCTGTGGCCCAAGTATTGATATATGTGGGAGGGGTATTGGTGCTGTTGCTCTTTGGAGTAATGCTCACGAGTGGCTATACCTTATTGCCGCAAAAAAAATCGGTTACTATTTCGTTGCTAATCGGTGTGATTTGTTTGGCACTATTTACTGCTTTGGTATACACTTTAGGTAATGGAAACTGGTACACTTTCACCGGTTTGCAGAGCCAAGATATATCAGAATTTAGTTTAAGTCAAAAAATAGGGTTTTTGTTGATGACCCTCTATGTATTACCATTTGAGGCCTCGGGCGTTTTACTATTAGCCGCTTTGATAGGCGCAGCCGTGGTGGTAGGCAGAAAATAAAAAACGCCTCGAGGCGAGGCGTTTTTTATTTTTAATATCTAAATTATTGGAACTGTTCTAATAATTCTATCAAGTCAATGAAATCCTGATAATCATCTTCTGAGATAATATCACCTACACAAGTCTGATTATCGCGTAAACAATAAGCAACCTCAAGTGTAGCATCAAGTATTTCTTCTGCTTCAGCTTGATATTCTTCATATTCATCATCATTTGGGCTAGGCGCTTCTGGGTATTTGTTTTCAAAAGCTAGAGACTTGTTTACTAAACTATTGAGTGCGCCTTCACAAGGACAACCAGAACCACCGTCTACAGAAACGCCTCCAACAATTTGTTGTGAAGGTGTGATAGCTACGGCAGGTGTAAACGTAAATCCAGTTGGTCCAACCGAAATGGAAGTAATTGCACCTGATGTGTATGTAATTGAGAAAGCCAAAGTGTAATCGATAGACTCGGAACGAGCCGATTTCTTCTTTGTCTCAATTTTCATGCTATTTTTTGTGAAAGTAAGCCTAGCATTCTTGTGAATAAACACCTTTTCTGATTTTACAGGTTTTGGTGCGTTTTCATCCTTGCTACAGCTTACCAACAACAAACCCATGGCAATCATTAAGCTTGTTGTATACAATAATATATTTTTCATCTTTTATAAAGATTTAGATGATGAAATTAATTGCCAAAATAGTAGTTGAAACCAAATTGGATACCTAATGTATTTACATTAAATAGATCAACAGTTGTGCTGCTGTTTTTATTCTCTGTATTACCAACTTTAGTTGTTTCTGTAGTAGTCTGAAAGCCTATAACGTTACCTACTACTGCCTCAATACCGATATTTTTGCTAGGGAAGAAGATGATACCGGGAGAAATGCCCAAACCAAAAGAGAATATACTTGGTCCATCAGTAGATGTACCGCCTACAGTTGACTTGCTGCTACCTGTTGCGATACCGAAAGCAGCTTGACCAAAGAATGCAGTTTTTCCACCCTCTAAAAAGGCATAGTATCTAGCGTAAGGCGCAGCAGCAAATGTGAATTCAGATTGTTTTCTTTCAGGATTTGCTCCTACTGCTTTGGTAGTTCTTGAGGTAGAACCAATACCAATCTGTAAACCCAAAGAAATGTTGTCAGTCAAGAAATACTGAACATTTGGCAAAAGTGTTAAACCAAACGTTGATGGGCCATCTGTTGATGTTCCTCCTACTTCGCTTTTGCTGCTTCCAAATTGTAAACCGATAGCACCACCAGCTGAAATGGTACCTGCTTTAACTGGGCTTTGTGCATTAGCTGCAAATACTCCGGCAGCTAAAATTGCTGACAATAAAATTTTTTTCATAGTTTTTAAAGTTTGTTATTAAGGTTACAAAACATCGCAATAATATTCAATAATATGATATATCAATACATTTATTATCAACTTTTTTCAACAATACCCTTTTAGTACTTCGTTATTCGAAGAGTTTTGGATTTTTTGTTTTCAGCAGAAATAATGATGTAATATAACCCATTTGCATATTCTTTTGAGTCTATCAATAGCGTGTTATTCTTAATTCCCACTGTATTTTGGTGTTGAATTTTTCCATTTACGTCATAGATAGATACATCTGTGTAATTACTTACAGAAAGGTCTATTGTTATATGCTCATTAAACGGATTTGGCCACACCTTTATATATTCATCTGTGTTTTCTTCCAATGAAGAGGGTTGGGTAGTGGTGCCTGTCACTGAAAAAACCAAATCGGCTTTGGCGCAAGATAGGGGGCTACAAACAGTATAGGAATATATTTCAGTTCCTTCAAAGCCGGGGGCAGGTATGTAGCTGAAGTTACCATTTGCGTTTAGTACCAAAGAACCTCCCTTAGAGAGTGTGCCAACGAAGGATTTTAGAGATAGTGCTTCACTGGGAGATATGGCGTATAAATTATTAATATTCCCTTGGAGGGGCAGCGATTTCTCAATAGAGTAAATAGCTCCATTGGCCGCAATTTCAGGCACCACAATGTCAAAACGAATATTTGCGGTGCTGCATCCACCCTTGGTGTCGCACACGGTGTAGAAATACACATCTCGGCTCGATTGACTAAGTGAAGCAGCAGCTTTGTAGGTCAACAGCCCCGATTCTGAAATGTTTAGCGTGCCTTCCAGCGGGGTTTCTTCGTTGGTAAATGGGCTGAATCGCAAGGCATCGCCATCGGTGTCGCTTACATGGCTTGACAAATCCAGGGACAATGTGTTTTTATACAATCCGCTCACAGTCACGTCTGCCGCTGTGGGCAATGTGTTGTTTATCGGGCTTGGGGTAGTATTTACTCCGGGTATTGTAGGCGGTTCTGTCACACCATTTACGGTGGTGGTGAGGGATATTACCCTAAAATCGTCTACTCTCCACAGGGCTGCAGAGTTGCTGCCCGAACCACTGGAGCGGTATTTGAATGCAAACTTCAATGTTTGGCCACTGTTTATTCCACTGATGGTGGCTATGCCTGAAGGCGTGTTGAGTTGCGCATTTTCTGCAGGATAAGAAAATCCCGTAACCTCTGTCCATGTGGGAGTGGTTATTTCATAATTTGTTGAATAGAAAAGGCCTATTTCAGGTGTGGAAATGCCATTGTCGGTATATCTGTTGTAGCTCACGAAAGACACGCCTAACGAACCTGTTGAGGTAATGACAGGGCTTATCAGCCAAGATTCTGAACCCGATGCAGAGGAAGAAGCACTAATATAGCCATTGGCCTCGAAGTAGCCGCTGCCTGAACATGTCCATTTTTTTGTGCCATTTACAGTTTTCACTGCCCAGTTGGTATTGGCACAATTGCTAAAGTCTATGGTATAAATGGTTTGATTTGAAGGTGGATTAGTACCTGGAGTAGTGGTGTTGCCACCGCCCACTGTGGTGTTGCCGCCTGTCACAGAAAAATTCCATATCAATCCTGCATATTCGGGGTGGTCTATGTAGGGATTCCTGTTGCCTTGAATGGCGTAGATGGCGTTGTTTCTCTCTATTTCTTTTTGCGACACGGGGTCTTGGTTGTGCCATTTGGCTAATAAATTGATGTACCACTGTTCGTAAACCGGAAAAGTAGTGCCATTAAGTGCAGCATCGGCATCGTTGTCGTTGTTTTCCCAACCGGCAATCCTGTCTTCGTAGCGGGTGGCAAAATAAAAATACGTACGTGCCAAATCGCCTTTGTACTCATCGGCAGGTTCAAACACAGTACCGCTGTAGCCTGGAAAAACGTTGTTTCCACGTTTGCAACCGTTGGTAGAGGTATAGTTTGCCGTGCCTACTTCGCCAAACACCAAGTTTCCACGAATGCCGTTTACATAACCGTCTGATGGATAGAGGTGAAACAAATCGTTGTGCATGGGCGATGCATCGCTAAACCAGCTCTTGGGAAATGAATGTTCCCTGTTGTAACAATCGCCCTCTTTGCCATAGTTGCCGCATTGGTTGCTAGAAAAAGTCCACTCTTTGGAAGAGTATATGTCCCACACCTTGCCATTGGCTTTTTTATCGGTGGTGTTGAAGGCCGTCCACACATAGGTATAGCCTTTGTCTGTATGCCCTTTTATTTTATTGAATAAAGCTGTTTTTAATTGAGCACCTGTTTTGCCTTCGGCATCGGTGTAGTAGCCACTAGGGATTTGGCAGAATAAAATTTTGTGAGTAATTACTACTATTAAAATTGTAGTAAAGAGTATTTTTTGCCTCATTATGGTCGATTGTTATATGTTTTGCAAAAGTAATCAATAAAATAATAGTATATTTTAAGTAAATGTTAATAATAATATATGTAGTAGGTTAAAAGTTTGTTTGTGTGTATAACTAAATTGTTATATAATTTTTTTAATAAAATATTGAATTATATAGTTGGGGCGAAATTTTATTTTAAAAACTTAACAATTTTTTAACAATGGCTTGACTTATTAATTAAATTGGAGTGATACTTTTGAAAGCATTTGACCAAACCCTAAATTTAAAACAGATGAAAAAAATATTATTGTTCATTTTATTTGTAAGTACTATTGGACTTTCGAGTTACTCTCAAACGTCTGATTTATTCTTTTCGGAGTATCTTGAAGGTTCTAGCAATAACAAAGCATTGGAAATTTTTAACGGTACAGGAGCAGATATAGATTTTAGTTCACAGTTATATATTGTTAGATTATATGCCAATGGTGCAACTACTCCGGGCAATAATTTTACACTTACAGGTATATTGAAAAATAACTCAACGTACGTTATTGCAAACTCAAGTGCAAATTCTACTATTTTAGGTCTTTCAAGTGTTACAAGTACAGTGACATTTTACAATGGAGATGATGCTGTTGCTCTTTTTAAAGGCAATTCATTAATTGATGTAATTGGTCAAATAGGTTTCGACCCAGGTACTTCATGGACATCAGGAGGATTGAGTACAGCAGAACAAACGTTAGTTAGAAAATCAACTATTTGTATTGGTGATAATAATCCTAACGATGCATTTGATCTGAGTGTAGAATGGATTAGTTTTCCTCAAAATTACTCTGACAACTTAGGTTTACATTCTGTTTCAGGATGTACATTGCCCACACTTTCCTCTGCCTCTTCCATCACAGGCTTTACCCTTGCAGGTGTGAATGCACAAATATCGGGCAATATGATAAATGTGACAGTGCCTTCTTCTACCAACTTAAGCAGTGTGGTAGCTATGGGTACTATTTCGCCAAATGCCACAGTAAATCCCGTTTTTGCTTCTGTTACCAATTTCTCAAGCCCTGTGGTTTTTACCGTAACGGCTGAAAACATGACTACAACAGGCGTGTACACAGTCACGGCTGTAAATGCAGTGACACTTTCTTCTGCTAAGTCTATTACAGGCTTTTCTATTGAAAACCAAGTAGGCATGACCACTATTTCAGGGACAAACATATTTGTGAATGTTTCTTTTGGCACTTCGCTCTTAGCACTGACAGCCAGCGGTACTTCTTCTTTACTTTCTACGGTAAATCCTGCTTTTTCAGTTCCACAAGATTATTTTTTTGGAGCATTTGTGTACACAGTGACAGCTGAAGATTTGAGCATGGAGTATTATAGTGTAAATGTAAATGAGCTATCCGCCTCAGATGAAGCATCTATCACAGGCTTTACTTTGGCGGGCGTGTCGGCTGCTATTATGGGAAATATGATAACAGTGACAGTGCCTTTTGGAACGAATCTTAGCACTTCTGGTGCAGGAAACCTTTCAATGGGTGCAACGGTTAATCCATTATTTACTACGCTTAGGGATTTTTCAATGCCACAAATCTATACCGTTACAGCACAAAACATGACGACTACCGGAGTTTACACCGTCACGGCTTTTGTAGCTCCTTCGGTAGCGGGTGTAAATAGAATCATCGAAACATTTTCTGTAGATCCTACGGTTACAGGGTGGTCTATATACACACCCAAGAGCTTAAAAAATTGGACTTGGTCTTCTTCAAATGGGAATATGGAAGCCAATGGCTTTGGCGCATCTGGTGCAGCTCCAATGGAGAGTTGGCTGATAACTCCTAAATTAAATTTCTTATCAGAACCTCAGTCTCTTGGTTATGGAATAAACTTTAGTTTTGCTGATGCAGGTACTTTAAAACCAGCACAGGTTTTATACTCAACCAATTATTCCGGCACAGGGCCTGTTTCTGTAGCCGGTTGGACTGTGATAGCAGACGATTATTCAGTAGTAACTACAGCAGGATTTAAAAATTTTACGGCTACGGGTTCGGGCTACATAGCTTTCAGATACATAGCAAGTGGAGCATCAAATGGTCAAAATGTTAGATGGAGACTTGATAACGTTACTATAAATGGGGTGTCTGTTTTTACACCAACCACCACAGGTACAGTATTTAACGTGGAGTTCAATGCAGCACCTGTTGTAACATTTTCGGGAATAGTACCTATTGCAACCATTACAGGACTTAATGCAAGTTTTGCTACTACTTTCTTGGGTACAGCAACGATAGCGGGGCAGCTTCTGGGAAGAAATATAGCTGCTAATGTGGCTCTATCAGGTGGTGCACAGTTTTCTATTTTCGATGCTTCAGGAGCAACCACATTGAGAATACCTTCCGCGCTTTATACCTCAGTAGGTAGCAATTTAGTAGAGGGGAATATGGTGACTGTAGTAGGTTCAGTAAGTCAGAATGCCGGCTTGACTCAATTTACTGCTTCGCAAATCATTGCTGTAAATACTACAGTAGGAACAAGACCTACACCTATCGATGTAACGACCATTACTGAGTTTGCAGAAGCAAAGCTTATTAAAGTAGTGGCATTGGTAGATTCTAGCTCTTGGAATGCAGCCCCTACCGGAAATGGTTTTAATGTAAATGCTACAGTTAGTGGATTACCTACCATTATTAGGGTATATGCAGCCATCACAGATTTATTTGGTAAATCATTTACAAATCTATTCGGTAGAGATGAGCAGGTGAAATCACTCACCATTGTGGGGCTTGGTGGGCAGTTTGATAGCTCAACTCCTTTTAATGCCGGATATCAAATAGCACCTTATAGTATCAACGATTTCAGTTTCACTAGAAACAGTTCTGAAAGAGATATTTTGTCTTTCATCTATTTACCACAACCTGAATTTGGCTTAAACACTACGGTTGTTGGTGTTGTTTCAGGGAATAGTATATCGGTAACAGTGCCTTCGGGTGTAACTATCTCTGGTTTAGTGCCTCAAATCACTATTTCGCCATTGGCTACAGTTCAGAAACTTTCTGAATCTCAACCTGGTACATCTCCATACTTTATTAACTATAGAGTGACGGCACAAGATGGTAGTACAAAGTCATATCAAGTGCAAATTAATACAGAAGTCGTTTTAAGAACAGGAAATTCAATACTTTCCTTAATTGTACTGCCAAACTCTGTTTTAGGCATCAATACTACTGTGGTTGGTGAGATTAGCGGTAACAGCATTTCTCTTTTGTTACCATTTGGAGCTACAGTGACAGGTTTAGTGCCGCAAGTAGTGGTTTCAGAAGGTGCTGTGTTGGCTACGCCTACGGGCTTTACCTTCTTGGAAGCAAGTTATTTTGGTAACTATTCGGTAACATCAGAGGCCGGTACTACTCAACTTTATCAGTTGAAAATAGATATCAGTACTGTGACGGGTGTGGCAGAAGGTGCTGCTGTGACAGAATTTGTGTTGTACCCGAATCCTGCAAGTGGAATAGTGAGTCTAAAAGCCGCTGCTGAAACAGAAATCGAGCTTTATAACCTGCTTGGCGAAAAAGTTCTTTCAGTTCAGGTAAAAGAAGGTCTTAGCACTTTGCCTATCAATCTTGTGTCGGGAGTGTACACTGTAAAAGCCCTATCGAAAGGAAAAGCTGCTAAATTCACCAAACTGGTAGTTGAATAGCTTGTATAGAAAAAAGAATTGAATAATAGCCTGTATAGTTCAAAATTGCAATAGATTACCACAAATGCTTGATAATGAGCAGTTCCCTCCCCTTTGGGGAGGGCTAGGGTGGGGCTTTTTGATATGTTTGCAACTAAACAGGTTTTTTCAAAAAAACAATTACTGTTTTCTCGAAAATTTCATATCGAAATTATTTCGACAAACATAAGCTCTATGTCAAAAAAACTAATTACGATACTCTCTATATTTTTATTTTTTAGCCTAAATCAAGCACTCTCTCAAGAAAAAGATACCGCTACGGTGATGTTTTACAACCTTACCAAATATGGTGGTTCTGAAACCTATTGTACACTTCTGCCAGCGGGTACTAGGAATAATTATATTTCAACCATTATCGGTTTCGTAAAACCCGACATTTTTGGCGTTTGCGAAATGGCTGACAATGCCCAAAATGTCAATAATCTTTTGAATGGTGCTTTGAATGTGAATGGGCGCAATTTTTATCAAGCCGCTTCCTATTTTTCTGAGCCAAACGATGCCATTACAAACATGCTTTTTTATAACAAAGATAAGTTTGTGATGAAATCGCAAACCGTAATAGCTTGTTTGCCAAGACAGGCCACTGTTTACAATCTGAAATATAAAAAACCTTCTTCGGTTGACGATACAGCCTCTTTTCTTTTTGTGATTATACATTTGAAAGCCTCAAACGGTTCGCCTGAGGCTACACAAAGGGCTACATGTGCCACCAATATCATGGCTTATTTGCAATCGAACTACAATGTGCCCAAGAAAAATATTTTTGTAATGGGCGATTTTAATATTTACACCACCAATGAGGCTGCCTACCAAGGTTTTACCACCAATGCCAATGCAAAAATTAATCTGGTAGACCCTATTTATTCCACGGTAGAAAAAAATACACTTACCGGAAACTACTTTTATAAAGACAGAAACATTACAGTTCCCACAGGCACATACAATACAGCAGCATTTGCTCCTTACCATACCCAATGCCCTACTGCCACACAGGCCAATTGCTTGGTGGGTGGTGGTATGGACGACAGGTTTGATTACATCCTCTTTAACAAATCGGTGTACAATGATTCAGCGCATGTAAACTTTTTGCCCGGCACATATATACCCTTGGGAAACGATGGACTGCACTACAACAAAGCCCTGAATGACGGGCCTAATAATTCAGGAGTGTCTTCAGGCGTTCTAGATGCCCTTATCAGAAATTCTGACCATATTCCTGTCGTGGCAAAGTTTCACGTAAGTGTAACTACTGTAACTGGAATAGACCCTGTAATCACTTCTACAGGGGAAGCGATGAAAATCATAGGTGCTTATTTCAAAACAAATACTTCCATAAAGATTTTAGGCAACGAAACTACTGTGTCGGGAAAATATATTCGAGATACCACCTCCAATGTCATTACCATCGTAGGATTTCAGTATTTTTCTACTGCCCCCGGAAGTACATTTTTGGCTACTATTATGGGGGCTTATACCGAAGATAATGGCTTTAATATTACCATAAATCCAAATTTGAAATATCAATTGATAGATGAAGCCTCACTAAAGGACAGCTTGATTATTGGTTCTTATTTAAAAACAGCTTCCTCTTTAATCATAAATGGTGCTCAAACCTCTATTTCAGGTAAATATTTTGAAGATACGGCCACAAATAGCATCACCATTACCGGATTGCAAACTTTCACTTTGGGCGGAGGGCTTACTTATTTCGTTACTATCGTGGGTACATACTCAGTAGATGCCGCTTTTAATATGACAGTGAATCCAAACATGCTTTATGTGATGGTGAGGCAAGACTTAACTTCTACAAACAACGGGCAGATTTCTCAAGAAAACGCCATCAAGTATAGGTTTGAAAATGGACTCATCTATTTTGAAATCAACAATAAAATGCTCTGGTACAGCTTGATAGACATACAGGGTAGGGAGTTGTTGATTTCTCAGCTTTCTGGCGAAAATAATGCAATAGATACCAAATTTTTACCTGTGGGACTATATATACTGAAGGTGTTTGACGAGAAGGGATTCTATAAAAGTTTTAAATTTTCTTTGGGATTTGGGGGCTTTTAGAAACATGAGAAAACAGCTATTGGCTGTATTGATTTTATTTTTTGTAGAAATGATGTCTACGGCTCAGGGTTATGTAGAGTATGGGCGTACTACTCAATCAAATGTAGACATGACTTTGAATAATTTGGGCATAATTGGAAATAGTTTCAGAGGCACTTATGCCCAAGGTTTCGGTTCATGTGAATACCCTACAGGCTCTGGCATCGAGCATTTGTTCAACGGAGGTTTGTGGATAGGTGGGCGTATCGATGGGTCTACAATTGCTGTGAGTACAGGAGCGGTGAGTTCATCACAAGGCTATTCTACAGGGGCAAGCGGGTATGAATTCACCGCAGACTTGGGTGCGAAACTTGTTCAAAAGTCTACATTATTAGACAATCAATTCTATGCAACCGATGCGGTTTCACACCAAGATTTTGTCGGGAATTTTACAGATAAAAATATTCTTGTTCCAGGCTCTCAACAGCAGATTTCAAACCATCGCCAACCGTTGTATGTAGACGTGAAAATAGAGGCTTACAATTGGAATTTTTCCTCTGCCAATTTTTTTGTACCGCTCACTTTTACCATCACAAACAATGGCGAACGAAGAATAGACAGTGTTTATGTGGGCTATTGGTGCGATTTTGTGATTCGCAATGTCAATGTATTTCCTCCGGGAGGTACGCCTTTTTATTCTGGAGGCGGAAATAAATATGTAGACAGTCTTTGTTTGGCTTATGAATTTGATGCAGAAAATATCAGTGCCAATGCATCGAGCTATGCAGGTCTTAAGTTTTTAGGGGCGGAGTACAATAATGATTTTGTCCACCCTAAACTGACACCTTCATTCAGATGCCACTACAGCACTTGGCTTTTCAATTCGGGTAGTGGCGATTTGTTTGGTCCACAAAACGACAACCAATGCTACGACCGTTTGCGTTTGGGCCTCAACTACAGGACAAACTGGGTTTCTTTGCAAAACGAGATAAAAGTGCGTGGAAACAGGTCGAATTTGGTCTCGGTAGGGCCTTTTGCTAGTTTGCAGCCGGGGGAAAGTATAAAAGTAACTTTTGCCTTGGTACTTGGAAGCACCGAACCCGATGGCACTCCTTCTTACAACGACACAAAAGAACAAAGAGCTGAATTTATAAGGCATGCAGTTGCCGCCCAAAGCTCGTTTAATGGCGAAGACACCAACTTCAATGGTAGGCTAGATGCAGGCGAAGACACCGATAATGACGGGAAAATCACCCGCTGGGTGTTTCCTGAGCCACCTGCTCCACCCAAAACAAAAATTATTGCCAAAGAAAATACGATAGAGGTCTATTGGTCAAACAACTCTGTGTTTTCTGTAGACCCCGTGACGAGGCAGAGAGATTTTGAAGGTTTTCGAGTTTACAAAACACAATTGGGTTTTGACATGCAAGACGATAGAAATATTCAGCGTCAACTCAAATTGGTGGCTTCTTTTGACAGTACGGGGAACAAAATATTTTTTGACAATGGTTTTGACTCAATCAAATTGGCCACACCAATTACATTTCCAAACGACACTGTAAAATACCATTTTAAATATGTGTTTAAAAACATAGCCAATGGCTGGCAACACGCGGTGGCTGTCACAGCTTTTGACAGAGGCAATAAAGAACAAAATCTAGAATCGCTCGAATCATCTCAATCAAGTGCATTATTCAGGGTATTTCCCGGCACTCCTGCCAACGGTAGCCTCACAGAGAATCAACCGTTTGTCTATCCCAATCCCTACTATGGCACTGCCTCGTGGGAAGGTGGCAGCAAATTTCAAGAAGATAGGAAGTTGACTTTTGCCAATCTGCCCGAAAACTGCAAAGTGAAAATATTTACCTACACTGGCGATTTGGTAGATGAATTTACTCATAACAAGCAATACACAGGTGCTGATATTCGCTGGTACAACACCTATTCCGATCCAAAACAAACGGTTTTCAGTGGGGGAGAGCATTCGTGGGATTTGCTTTCCAAAAATTCGCAGTTGATAGCCAGAGGTTTGTATGTTTTTTCTGTGGAAGACTTAAATACAGGAAAAACATATCCGGGGAAATTTGCGATAGTGAAATAAGATTAATTAAGAATTAAGAATGAAGAATGAAGAATGAAGAATGAAGAATGAAGAATGAAGAATGAAGAATTTTATTTCTATATGACAAAGTGTAAAATATTATAAGAGTTTATTTGGTAACCAAAGACTAAAATGTTTCGAAATGAGGCTAAAATCTTAACTAAGTGACATTTATAAATAATTAATTGACAACCAACCCTAATCGATTGAATATGAAAAAGTACATTGCCAGCGCATTTATCGGAATCTTTGCAACATTTTCTGTGTGGGCGCAAACCCAAACCCATCCGCTCACGGGAGCTGTAGTAGATGGCCCAATACCTACCACCATCCGTGAGATTCAGTCTATTTCAGGTTCTCGCCTTTCAAATTGCGATGATTTGTCTTCTTTCGACAACCTCACAGTAGTCTTTAGAGGCAGAGTGCCTATGTCTGGAAAAATAAATTTTCCGGCTGCTACTATTGGTGGCACTGCATTTCCGGCAGTAAACGGTTCTACCACAGGGATAAATGCCAATGGAAGAGAACTATATCTGATGGCAGGTAATGGCCCTTTTT
>ERZ1066134.413-NODE-413-length-23068-cov-10.151219_pt1 | contig 23068 bp, 27 predicted proteins | sample MGYA00382781_ERZ1066134 | MGnify/ENA primary metagenome ERZ1066134 (study PRJEB33369, sample SAMEA5778364) | biofilm metagenome | biome: Industrial cooling water; feature: Water cooling tower basin; material: Biofilm | place: United Arab Emirates | collected... | reverse complement strand
ATTTACGACTCAGACGCGGCACGGGTCATGGGCATCGAAAAGGTGGGGCAGGTGTGTGTGATGCTGCACTGTGGCAGCCGTGGCCTCGGACACCAGGTCGCTGAAGACGCCATCCGCGAATTCGACGCCAAGCTGGCTGCGGAAGGCACGAAGCTGGTAGACCGGCAGCTGTCCTGCTACAAAATCTCGTCTCCCGAGGCGCAGCGCTACCTGTCCGGGATGGCAGCAGCCGCCAACTTTGCCTTTGTCAACAGGAGTGTGATCGCTCGGCTGGTGAGGGAGTCGTTCGAGGCCGTCTTTGGCATGGCCAGCCGGGACATGGACATGCACGTCGTCTACGACGTCGCCCACAACATCGCCAAGGTGGAGGAGCATGTCGTGGAGGGCGTGAAGAAAAGATTGCTCGTCCACCGAAAGGGCTCCAGCCGGGCCTTTGGCCCCAATCACCCCAGTGTCCCGGCAAAGTACCGCGCCATCGGGCAGCCCGTCCTCATCGGCGGCTCCATGGGCACCTACAGCTACGTACTAACCGGTACCGAGGCAGCCATGGAAAAGACTTTTGGCTCCACCTGCCACGGGGCGGGTAGAGCCCTGGGACGGAACCGCACCAAGAAAATTTTGCTTCCCGAAGAGGTCGTGAAGCGCCTGAACGAAAAGGGCATCGACATCCGGGTCGGGCAGATGAATGCAGTCGTCGAGGAGGCGCCCGAAGCTTACAAGGACGTCAACGAGGTGGTGAACATTTGCGAGAGCGCCGGCATCAGCAAAAAGGTCTTTCGTTTGAAACCAATAGGAGTCATCAAAGGATGATTTTACTTTATTAAAATAAATAAAAAGGGTGTTTGTGTTATCTGCTCTGCTATCTTGGTTACTCTGTCATAGGGACAGCCACTCGTTATCGTCATCGCAGATATAGGTATCTTAATCTATTGCAGTTGTAGGTTAGATTTAAAGACAACCCTGGCCAGTGGAGTGGCTTCCTTTTATAGACTGAACCGGGGTATTGGTGAAAAAAGTGCGTTTATGGGAATTATTTCTTGACTATCCGAGGTCGTTTCTGATTGCCTTGCTTGCCTTTGTTGTGAGCAGTCGGCCGAGCTCTTTTAAAAAGTCTTGGATCTTCCTTTGGTTTGGTCTGCTTTGGATATTGACCAGGTTTGAGGCATTTTTGTACCCTGATCTTTCGGCCACCGACTTCGGTACCGTCCATCATCAAGGCCATTTTGACATTGGAGCGCTCCTTGAAAGCGACATATGCGAATCCTTTACCTTGACTGGTTTTTTTGTCGCGCACAATTCGAACAGATGCAACCGTACCACAATCGGAAAATGTCTTCCATAGGGTCTCCTCGGAAACATTCAAGGGAAGGTTTCCAATGAAAACGCTCTTTTTGTGGCTCGGCACGTTTTCGTTGTTGCTGGCAATGTCGATTCGGAGGTGATGACCGTAGAAGAGCTTTGCATTATCTTCGAGGCACTTTTGAGCGTCTTCCTCACTTTTCATGACGACATATGCATTCACACTTTCAGCGCTTTCGTCCATTTGGCCAGAGATAAAGGCATATTTGCGAGGCATCGCCTTTGACAAGATGAGCGAGCGGAAGCGCAAAGACTCAACTGGGCCGTGGGCTTTGAACAGATTCTTCAAATCTTTTTGCATCTTTTTGTCCTTGCAGCACTTGGAAGGGACGTTTCCAACGAAAACTGTTCTTTTCAGCCTTTCAGGATCGTCCTGACTGGACCTCTTCCTTTCTTGTTTGGGGTTTTCTGTGTCTTCTTCAGACTCTTCTGAGAGTTCTTGTTTGTTTGTTTCCTGTATGGCGACAGCTCTGGCCTCTATCCTGGACAGAATTTTGTTCTTCAGATCCTTTTCTTGAGCAGACTGCGGCAGAGATGTTCCAAAAAGTTCCATTTTGGCCCCGGTCTCTAAGGGATGTCTGACAAACATTCTAACAATAATAACCTCAAGTCATCCGCTCTGCAGCTTAAAACGGCATTTCTGGAAGCAGAAGATATATTCAAAACTGATAAACTTCAAAAGAAATCAACTGAGCGCAAAAGGCTATTCCAGAATTCTGATTCTTCTCATACTACAGGAGAACTGAAGAAGGATAAAGTTGTTGACGACGAGTGGATTCGTATTCAGACTGCCCTTGAAAAAAAATCTCGCCTTTACGACGATATTAAGCATGGTATCGTTCGCAACGAGGACGCTCTATTTTCTGCAGATGATCGAACTAAGATCATTGTAGATCAAACTTCAAACTCCTTACCTACGTTCGTAGATGAATTTGGTCGAGTGCGATCCGCACCTTTCAAGGATGATGAGACTCTGAATTCATACAAGGAGGTAAGGAATCTAGGCATTGGCTTCTATTCATTTTCCGAGCGGCCTGATCAAAAGGTTTTACAGCTTTCAGAATTAAAAGAAAGTCACTTGCAAACTGAAAAGGGAAGAGCCAGCGCGGACTTAAAAAACAGGCGAAATGAAATGCACAGGGCTAAAAGATTAGAAATCGCCTTACAAAGAAAGAGGCGTTTATTAAAAGCCCTTTTGTAGCCGAACCCTCCCTTATTGCCGATTTGTCTTCCCGTTATAGTATCTATTCTGAAGATCAAGAAGGTATGCAGACACTTTGTTCCCAGCCGATTGAATGCTCTCTCTTACAGAATTAGCATCAATCGCTGAAGCTTGCTTCATGAGATTAGAGGCTAGGTCTTTTGGTGATACCTCCCCGAAGTAGCTCGACTTCGGCGATTTAGGTCCCGAAAAATCATCGTTTTCTCCAAAATATGAGGATGAAGAGACGGAGGTTGCCCCTTCAAACTTTTTCAATCTCTGACTGTGTAATTCTTTTTCGTCATCGTTGGAATTCTGAATTGATGAAGATACAGCTTTGACATCAGTAGCTATTTTGCCTCCAACCGCACTTGGGTCAGATAGTTTAATTCGCCCAAAACCCATCCCGAGCCGTGCAATTTTCTGATCACCAACCGACGACGTATTTTTCATTTCAATATTAGTGTTTGCTGTCTCGAGTGGAAGCTCACTCGGTTTCAAATCTTCCTTGGTTTCCTCCTTCGGCTTTTCGTCTTCGATAGCTGTTGCCAACACTTCTAGTCTCTTTGACTCAGTATATTCTTCGGGTTGCGCAATTTTACTGGCCCGTACGGCTCCCAACTTGCTGCCTTTGGGTTGATGCTTCTGTGAAATCTGTGATACAGCTTCATCGCGTCTTTGTTCAATCAAAATAATAGAATTTTCGGGCGGTTGCTCAACTTCTGGTTTGGGTTCACTAAAATCTCTCGCTTTCGATTTAAACGGATCGTTTGGATGCATAAGTTGATCATTTTTGGATAGATAATTGAGTTTTTCCTTATACTCAACGGCTGATTTTGTCGTGTACTTGGTTTTAGGATCGTTCAAAGACTTTGGAAATACCTTTGAAGCCAATTCATTGCCGCCGAACTTCATGGACCGTATCTGTAGGTCATTCCAAGAATCCAGTATAGTTGAGCGAACAAAGCTAATATGAACACCAAGATTCCTATGCACTGCGGAGCATTCAAGACACAAAAGTATTCCAAATGATACAGATGCCCAGGTAGGATTTCTAGCCCCGCAATCAAAGCAGGTCTGGTTTCCAGGAAGCTTCCGATAGGCGGAAAAGAAGTCAGTCACTTTATTTTTGTCAACTTCGCTCATAATAAACTTAACACATGCAACCCCTGCCGACCTCACATTATGAAGTGATCTTCTTCCTCATTCAAATTGAGCTCTTCTTGATCTATATTCATAATGATCGCTTCGTCTTTGTTTTTAACGATCTGAAGCCGAATCACACGCTCATTAGAAGCTTTGGTCTTGTTAGCACTTGAACTGCTCTCTTGAATGTTGCTTATCGACCCAAGTATTTTCCTTTCGTACTGCTTCAGATTTTCTCTGATTGTGTTTATCTTATCTTGAGCCTCGACGTTTTGTCCGCGCTGAATCCCTTGCCAGTTAATTCTGTACCGGTTTCTGTCTGGCTTGTTACGTTCACGGAAATTCATAGAATTTTAATTATGCGTATTATTCGCCCAAAGATCACAAGGATTATTTCAAAATCGCAGCCTAGAGCTGTCAAAAAAATTGGTTCCAATTCGAATAGAGAAATAAAAGTGTCGAAAAATGTAGAGATAAATGGACCTAAAGGTCCAGAGCCCACCAGGTTCGGAGATTGGTCCAAGAATGGAAGAGTGACAGATTTTTAATTAAAAATGAGGGTGGATCCCTCTTTGGTAACGAAGCCTTTTCCGAAACCATCTCCGATTTTTGAGAATTGAGAATTTGCTGTTTTCCTCATCAGCAACCCACAAACTCCCTGCATTCGCTTCATCTGCCAAAAGATTTACACATCTGACATGAAGGCGCTGTCTTTCAGACAAGACGCTTTTAATTCTCGCCATACTAACTCTGCACTAAAATTAATATAAAGGAGAACCTTTGCAATTCTGTGATGACCAAACCAGCGCTGACCCAGTCTTCTGGCTTCGTGTTTTTGAGTAAAAAGCAAATTCAGTTCCTTAATGAGAACAAACCAGAGTTTATGAAGGTCTTCGAATGACTTAACTCTCAGCTCGTCAGCTCTCCATGATCTTCCATAGGGCACTTTGGCTTCAGGGTTGAATATCGGAAGGGATTCGGAATTTTCAAAAAAGTGTGCAAGGTTGTGCTTGCGCCTAATGAAATTGAACAGCATTTCAACAAAAATCAAAACAGAATCAATTTATAAATCGTATTCTTTCAGGAAATCTTTCTATATTTGGAATGGAAGACAAATAGCCAGATTGAATTTTTTCAGATAGCTTGGATAAGTAGAGTTCCAAATTATTGTCAATCCTCGAATCGATTTCATATATAGTTCCCTTTGGACTATTACAAATAGTGCTGGCCACCAAAACATGAGTTTTTAAAGCGTTAGAGGAACACAAATGGCTTAAGGAGTAAAGGTTCACGTGTTTCGAGATTGTCATCAAATCAGAGAAAAATCGCCCAACGAAAACCAATGATTTGAAGGAAAGGGTCTTGAATTCGTCGGGGAACTTCTTGAGAAACAACTTGAAATATTTTCTAACTTTGTACTTTTTTTCAATTACTTGCGCTGCTAGTCTAGCATAAAATGGATTATAGACCGGTTCAGCTGACACCAAAGTAGTCAAAAGCCACCATAAATCAGATTCGAAAGATGGTCCGCTCATAAAGGGAACAATTTTCAAAAAGGCATCTTCGACTGAAGTTGATTGTACCAGGCAATTATATAGAATTTTCCTGGTCTTATTGTTAATCTTGCTCAGTTTTGTGCCATGTTGAGAAGTGACACACTCTCTTTGAGTGAGTCTTGATTTGCATAATATTTGAATGATATTGTCAAAATCATTGCTTTGGAACTGCTTTAGGATAGTTCGGTTATTAGACTTTATGTCATCAACAATATCGTCGTAGAATTTTGACCTCGATGTACCATCTCGCTGAACTTGGGTATTGTCGATCATTTTCAATAAGAGGACAGGATTTTCCTTGCGCATTTTCCAGGCACATATTTGAAAGAGATTTATCATGTTATCAATTCGTATAGGATCTGTGAAAGATTCCAAAAAATCTGAAATACTCTCCATATTCCAGTAGTCTATCAAATACAAAAATGAACAAAACCGGAAAAGGTTTACGTTGCCTTTAAATCCGTATTTTTCAAAATGATCGACCGGAAAATCTTCAAATAAAAGACTGCATAGCCCGGCTAAGCAAAGTAACTGGAAGTCTATAATTCTTACGTCTGAATCTAGGAGTTGCTTTAAACATGACATAAACGCTCTTAAGAACACGGGCGAGTTTGAACTACTTTGCCGAGAAAGATCTTCATAAGCTGCAAGAAGATTTGCTATAGATAGCTTGTTCAAGAGTTTCCTGATAGATCTTTCACACTCTTCCATTAAAACCGGGGTTAAAATGTCCTGCCCTTTCGAGAAATCGACTCCTGAAGAATCAGAATTTTCAGCTCACTCTATATCATTACGTAGTGACACTATCACAACGTTTCAAACTGCATCGGAATTATTCACACTAAACTTTACGTCCGAAGCTGACTTGGTGTCTATTTTCGATTCAAAAGATAAGAAGAATATCGTTAAACCCGCATCTATTTTAACCAGATTCGAATTTCTAGTTTCCATGCTTCGACAACCTTCACTAAGAAAACAGCTTTTGATGAACAACTTATTTGGGGTTGATACTCAAAAATCAGAAGAGTTTTACGAGAGAGAAGATCACAATCCACAATCTTTATTTGCAATATACGATGTTAATTTCTGAATGAATCGAAATATTTACAATCCATTCTCTGTAGTAAACGATCCATATTATTGTCACCTCTCAAACTGGAATCTTTCCAGTTCTCTATCATAAGTTTCAGCTTTTCAATAATTAAGGTATATATGACATTCACCGATTTTTCGTCCCCTAGATTGCCTATCAGTTCAACATACATGCCTATAATTGAAGAAAAACACTCACAAGATTTCCCATTCGACAGCAGAGATCTAGAAAAGATTTCATGCAGTAAATCTGATATGCTGTGATGCCATTGCTCAAGACCTATGGTTTCATTTTTACGCAAGACTTTTTCTGAGACATCAACCTTAATGGCCAAAAGATATTGACGCAGGAAATCTGCCAAAATGTAAATCTTTTGACTTGATGATGAATCGACATATTTCTTTTGCACCGATTCCAATTTGAACAAGATGAAATGTAGAGCGAACTGGAATCTGAAAAGAACTTGCAGTTTGAAAAGCAGTTCACTGCCAAGTATAGCTTTGACCGCCTTGTTGGTAAGAGTAATTGAGACATACTCTAAATTACAAGAGGATTTTTGAGCGGCTGACGATGTTCTATTGTTCAGAGACATAAGCAAATCCTCCAAAGACACGCCATCTAATAAAAGCTCAATTTTGTAGTCTTTCAGTCGTGTAGATATCTTCCGAACTTCAGCTTTCAACGTCTTAGTACCGAGAAGAAAATCCTCATTCTCGGCATAAATTTCGTATACATCTCGGTTTTCATTAAACAAGGTAATGTCAAAAATTTTCACAACAGCCGAAATGATCCTCGGATCAGACTTCAGGATAGAGGTATATAAGGATCTTTTTTGATTTTTGATAGCAATAGCTGCATCTCTCTTCGACTTAAAGCATGTTTTGAAAGATTGACAGCTTCTATAACAAGCAAAAGGACTGGAATATTCCACTGAAAACTCAGAAAGTCTTTCCAGTTCATGGATTTCTTTCAGAAGAGCCTTGCCGTCGACGTCCCCAATATTGATGATATATGATTTAAAGATAGCAGTGCTATTCCAAGCAGATCTCTTCAACGCTTTTTCGACAAGTCTAGCTTGTGAGAACGATGTAACTGTAGATGCAGACAATAATTTTTTCTCTGTTCGATCCAGAAAGCCCCAACAATCTGATATAGACGCCTCGCTTTCCAGGAGCGAATTATACAGTTGAAGAGCATCTATTCTTACTTCCAAAATAGAGTCCATGAATTCCAACGTGTTGCAGGATTTGATATCATCCCATACACCATATAATCGGCCAATTTGTTTGTCGAGATTCAGATAAGTACACAAAACTCTCATCCAGTCGTCAAATCTGGGGACTTTCAACATCGATTGAGGCACAACAATTCTGGGAGTGTCTAGTTCATTTTCGACAGACAGATAATCTCCTTTTAAGCAACCCATAATCACGCCTATCGACTCCAAAACAAGAATAACCGACAATTCGTGACTAGATTCAGCGGGAATAATGGCGTCCACAATCTACATCTTAGAATGAAAGCTTACCCTAATAGGATGATCTGATATGTCAGAAGGGGACTTTGTAGGGGCGGACTCAGCGAAAGATCCTGAAATCAATTCCGTATACAGCCTCGAGAGCAGCGAGCTGAGGGCATTGTTCCTTATGTTAAATATGAAATGTACTCTAATGACTGCTTGGATCTACAGTAATTTAAAAACGAAACTGGATTATTAGTTCTGAGGGCCAGCTTGTTCATTTGTGTGCTATCCAAAGGCGTATTTTCAAATTTCGACTGCCTAAAACCATTGAATTTGACTGCCACGTCGTCTTCAAAGAAGCTAAGCAATTCTGAGTAAGACATCTTCCCGCCAAAACCGGGGTCAAAAATTGAGCTGAATTTTTTTGAAGACCGTAATGCCATAAGGACTAACCATAAACTCCCACTTAGCGCTTGGCAAGACAGAGATGATCAAAAAGGAATAATAAGTATAGACAAAAAAAGGATGAGAAAGCTTTTGGGGGGCAAAAATTCACAAAACTTAGGGAAGGGAAAGTTCAACGAGAAAATTTCAAGATATTCACGGTCGTTTGTCTCAAGCGAGAATGTGGTGTCTAACTTTACCTCGACCTTCAACAACGTTATTGACTCTAAACTCATCAAAAGTGAGCACGGCATCATATCTAGAATACATCTCAAAACCACTCCGAATAGCGCGACGGTGAGTCGAGACTCAAAGCTGCTGGTGTCGTCGTACAAGTCGTGTACCCTATATGCGTTAAAAGACGAAGGGCTTTGTGTCTTATCCGATCTATCGATGAAATTACCGTACACTAAAGGAGCCATTTCACACGATGCAGCAAACTCTCTGTTTTACGCAAATATGACCGGGCTTGCTATTTTTAATCATGAAAGCAACTGCGTTCAGAACCATACAAAGTCCAAGGATATTGGTAGCGTAAACGATCTTTATTGGAACAGCAGCAAAAATTTAATTACTTGCATTTCTGACTCAAGCAAGGGATTTTTCTTGGACGATAGGATATTTAAGCCAATATCTTCGCTCATTCTCGAAGGCGCAAGTTCTGTAGTCTCTAGTCAGTGTGGAATATACAGTTGGTTCGGAATGAAGAATGGCAGTGTTAATGTATTTGATCTTCGCGCCAATGACGTTGTAGAAACCCATAAGACAGATTATGGCGAGATCCGAAAACTTTGTCATTTTTCAAGCGGCAGAGTATTTGCTGGGCATTCTTCTGGTTATATCTCAATTGTTGGCGACACTTCGGCGAACAGTACACGCGCGAAAGTTATCGAAAATCATGTTACATCCATCACCGATATTGACTTTAATGATTCTTCTTCAAAACTATTGACGTGTTCTTTTGAATCTAGAAAGTCCGCAAAGCTATTTGATGTGGATTCTTTTAAATGCGAGCATTTGTCGAACTCCATTTTTGTGCCCAGCAGGGTCCTTCATTCAAAATTTGTGTCAAATGACTGCTTTACGTTGTTGTCAAGGGACAGTTTAACTTGTTATCGGATATAACCGGGGTCTATTTTCATGCTCTTAGAAGTACGTTGCCGTGAACTGACTTCACTTTCATCGAAAGGTTTGTCAACCGCTTCAGAAGTTAAAGACCATTTTGGTCTGATAAGTAAATATTACCGTTCAATACAAGCGTCAAAATTTGAAAATTACAGCGCCCTCAAGTTGATAGATATTGAGACGGGCTTTTACAACAAAATGGAGCCCCGAGTGCATGGAAAGGCAACCAAAGGAAAATTACTAGTGAAACCTATCGTGAGATTGTATAATATTGCTGTCCAGAAATTCCCTAGCTCCAACGACATTGTATCCAAATTCGTTCTTTTTTGCGTGAAAGAAAATCTTGTGAAGGAACTACAGTCTTGTATCAAAACAGTTCTTTTGCCTAATTCCTACAACTCTGATTTCTATATTACATTATTTCGAGGATTTAAGTCCTTCAAGTTATGTGATCCTTTAGCGATCAGATCCATCCTCCTGAAGGCAGTGAAATCTCATCCTAAAGAGCCAGCCCTTTGGGAATACTTGGTTTATTTTGAACTTGAAGTGTTTATAACGCCTATCGGCATTTTGGATTCGATTCTCCAGGAATGTTACGAATTTATGCCGGAAGACGTGGTAAGAAGATTAAAGCCAGTATAATATATACATTAAAAATCATTTGTATTAATGCACGCCCTCAGAAAAATGACACGCCAGTGGCAAAGATTGTTTTCTAGTGAAGCGGATATTTTATCGATAGTACAGTATCTTAGAATTCTATAACATCTCTTAGTCACCCAAAGCGGCTGAGAAATTGAAAGGAAATCTGTGCCATAATAATTACATTAAAATAGAGGTTAACAAGAAAGGATGCTCGGGGATTGAATTCAACCTTGTGGCTTGTAAAGATAAACTAAAAGATGACGAAGGATATACAATCGATGGTAAGAAAATAAGACCCTATATCTAAATACTAGGAATTCCATTTTTGGTAAACAAAACTGCGCTATTCTATATTCTAGGCTCAAATATCGACGTGTTAGACAACGAGCTGGGATCGGCGTTTAAAATCACAAATAAATCCGCTAAAGCCATGTGTGGCTGCGGCAAGAGTATATTGATGTAAAAAAGTAATGTGCCACATGGCTATATACCAGTTGCCATGGTTACAGGGGTCGGCATATATAAGCGTTATCGCTCAAGTTGTTGTGACGACGAAATGGAAGAAGACGGTGTCGCTGCGTTGGTAATTGACAATGGGTCTGGAATGTGTAAAGCCGGAATTGCTGGTGATGACGCCCCAAGAGCTGTGTTCCCGTCTATTGTTGGGCGCCCGAGACATCATGGCATAATGGTCGGTATGGGGCAAAAGGATTCTTATGTTGGTGACGAGGCCCAGACCAAGAGGGGTGTGTTGACTCTTAAGTATCCTATTGAACACGGCATTGTTACTAACTGGGATGATATGGAGAAGATTTGGCACCACACCTTCTATAACGAACTTAGAGTCGCACCCGAAGAGCACCCGGTCCTGGCCACTGAGGCGCCCTTGAACCCCAAGAGGAACAGGGAAAAAATGACCCAAATCATGTTTGAAACCTTCAACGTCCCGGCCTTTTACGTTGCCATCCAAGCCGTGCTCTCCTTGTATGCATCAGGTCGTACGACTGGTATCGTTCTTGATTCTGGTGATGGTGTTACCCATACCGTCCCAATTTACGAAGGATATGCTCTGTCCCATGCGATTCTTCGCCTTGACCTGGCCGGTAGAGATTTGACTGATCATTTAATGAAAATATTGACCGAAAGAGGATACTCGTTCACAACGAGCGCTGAACGCGAAATTGTGCGTGATATCAAGGAAAAACTTTGCTATGTTGCCTTGGACTTTGAACAGGAAATGCAAACCGCCAGCCAGACTACATCCCTTGAAAAGTCTTATGAATTGCCTGATGGACAAGTGATAACCATCGGTAACGAACGATTCCGTGCTCCTGAAGCCTTGTTCCAGCCATCGCTTCTCGGTCTCGAAAACAACGGCATCCATGAAACCACCTTCAACTCCATCAAAATTTGCGACGTTGATATTCGCAAAGATCTCTATGGTAATATTGTCCTTTCTGGTGGTACCACTATGTATGCTGGTTTGCCTGAGAGAATGCAAAAGGAACTCACTGCCCTTGCTCCCTCGACCATGAAGGTGAAGATTGTGGCCCCTCCTGAACGCAAGTACAGCGTGTGGATTGGAGGTTCTATTCTAGCGTCACTGTCTACCTTCCAGCAAATGTGGATCTCTAAGCAAGAATACGATGAATCGGGCGCTGCAATTGTTCATCGCAAATGCTTCTGAGTTACACGCCAAGGGGGTAGTAGTAAATTGAGCATAAATAAATGCCTAATGGCCATTATAATAACCCGGGGTAATGCGGAACTTGATCGACCGATTCCGCACCATATGCATTATCGCTCCCATCGTTCTTCTTTGCGCTCTTTACTTAGAGAGCATGATTCTCTTAACGCTTATAGCCATTTATTTTAATTGGCTGGAATTCGTGGACATGTCTTTTTCGTCTAATAATGGACAGGTAATCTCTAGGAATTGTCTAGAGGCTGCTCTGACATCCCTGACATCGCTTTACATATGTCAAACACAAGCGCCAATTATCGGATCACTTATTTTTTATGGGATATTTTCTTTTTACATGCGCCTTAGCCGAAAACCAGAGTGTTCAATATTTTGGATACTTAATGGATTATTTTCTTTCTGTTTTCCGCTCCAGCTGCTGTATTTGATACGAGAAATGAAGGTATTGTTCCTAACTTAATGTGAGGTAGAACGGGGTTGAGTTATTACTGTCAATAATTTTATCTGTCTGGGCCACTGATGTGGCGGGTCTTGTAATTGGAAAAAGTGTGGGATATCAGAAGTTAGCGCCCTTCATAAGGTATCTTTGAATATCTTTATATTTTCTGTAGTCCTCAAAAGACCATTGAAGGATTTATAGGGTCTCTGGTGTTCGGATCCTTGTCATTTTATTTACTATTGGGATATTTTGGCCTGAGTAGAACCATGTCGGTAGCCGAAGTCTTTTTGATAACTCTTTTGTTCTCTATTTCTTGTATAGCTGGTGATCTATATGAAAGTTGGATAAAAAGACAGTGTAAAGCTAAAGATTCTGGCTCTATATTTCCAGGTCACGGTGGAATGATGGACAGAACAGATTCTTTCATCTTTTCCGTGCCGTTTATATATTTATATAAATCATTAAACCGATGACTGATCGTTGCTTGGATTACGTGGGATTCACAATATACTGTGCTTCAATATTCTTAGTGCCGCTATTTTTAATTTGGATCTTTAATGATGGTACACAGGAAGCGATAAGTAAATTGGGATTGAATGAATTTGACAAAGCAAATGGCATATCGATAGTATGTCTTGTAATTTACGGGTTGTTCATGTATTTTTTGTTGTACACATTGTGGCTTTTAAGATGCCAAAAGTGACATAATTTTGGCCGAGAACGCTTCTAAATGATATATCTCTTTGTTGGCCGAGTCCAGACGAGAAATCTACATGGCGTACATTATACAATAAATATAGAAGTACATATTCGGAGGCCATGTTGATAATGTCAACATGGTACTTCGGCGAGGTCTGCTGGACAAAAAGAAAACTTAAGCGCTCAACGATCGAGTCTGCTCTAAATCCAACAGATAGTAGTCCGAAAAATTGCTTACGAATTTCCGAAAGAACCTTGACGGACTGCTCCTTTATGATGGATTTCGCAATACAGGAACAATAAGATTCCATCGAGATACTAAAAGATTAAAATTGTACAATCATGTACCCGTCGAAAGAAGGAAGTATTGCACTGGCTATAAATGTACTACCATTGCATCTATGAAGAAGTTCGGGTGTTGGCTTGATATTTCTGGTCTTCAAAATTTCTTCAACGTGAGAGTCATCAACCATGGGAATTCTTATGGTCACACATCGGCTTCTTATGGCTGGAAGAAATCGAAGTAGCGAGGTCGCCACAAATATTACCCGAACGTTGACCGAAAATTTCTCGATTGTTCTTCGCAAAGCCTGTTGTGCACCTTTGCTTAAACGATCAGCATCGTGAATAATAATGACCTTTTCAACAAGATTATTACTGATTATTTGCTTTGTCTTTGCAAAATCAGAGACGACCTCTTGAATGACAGTCCTGTCATAGATACCAGCTTCGCTACAGCATGTGAACTCATGATTTTAAGTTACCTTGGATTTATTTCCATATGGTACTGGCTGGTGAAGCAAGATATCTCTACCTTTTTGCCAGATGAAGTAGTGAATAAAAACGGGCTGCTTTTGATCTACGTACAATTACGGAAAATGTAGCGCATACTTTTATCTCGTTTTTGCTGAAGAACCGTTTCAGTATTTCTGAAGCCAGTTTTGGTCCATCAGAACCGCAAGAGCCATAAATGATCATATGAGGCATGCCATTTTCGTATTTCTAATATTTAGCCTTCAAAGAATATACTATCTCGTCCAAAAATCCACGAATGTGGGCAGGAACATGCAACTTTTCAATTCCCAAGAGATCCATATAATTATAAAATTTTTATTTTAGACTTTTACTCCTATGCACAGATTCTCTTTCTCGCTTTTGATACTTCCTTACGCGTTCTTGAGCTTTTTTGAGAGATATCTGCCGCCTAAACTCGATTCGGCATTCTTTTGGTGGACGAAGGGGCATGAACTACTTACTTATGTATGGGTTGAACGATATTCAGGGGTCAACCCATTACTTCCAATCTGCTAAATATTTTTTGAAAGATCTACAGGATAGAGAAAAGATGAGGCATTTGTAATGATAGTTTCGAGTTTTTCTGTCAGAACCTCAAACAATCCACACTTTTCATCGATCTTTGGAAAATGTAATTATTATATAATATGTTTGGTCATCATGTACATCTGGACGGCGTGTCCGAGCGGTTAAGGAGTGTGACTAGAAATCACATGGGCTTCGCCCGCCCAGGTTCAAGTCCTGGCGCCGTCGAAATTTTTTCCATTTCTTTACAACATTAGCATGCCTTTCATGAAAACCTCTCTTTGGTGTACTTGTTGTTGTACGATACTAGTTTAGTATTACATTTATGAAGTTCTGTTCAATCTACCTTTTTTGACCATCTACCAAGTATTTATCCCATACTGTATAGTGCCGGGGTCCAAATGACAAAATCTTCTCTTGGGCGAAGTCTGGAGAAGAAACACACCCCAAAAAGAGTCAGCAAGACCGGATTCGTGTCTGTCCTTGAGGAGTCGCAAATAGATGACCTTGTTAAGTACTGCGCAGCTACAGAAGATACCATTGTTTTTCGTGACAGAAATGAGGCCTCTAGCTTTGAAAGAAACTCCTTCAAACCGAATGACGCCAGTGTATTCGTTACACTACCAAGGAAACCCTCATGGAAAGGCCTAGAAGGCAACAGTGAAGAATACCAGAAACTTGAGGAGAAAGAGTTTTATCGCTGGAGAGCACAACTTGCAAGACTTGAAGAGTCCAATAGTCACCTTATCATGACTCCTTTCGAACGTAGTCTCGATATATGGAGGGAGCTATGGAAAGCCGTCGAGAAAGCAAACGTGTTGGTACAAATATTGGATGCCAGGAACCCACTATTCTTCTATTCTCCTGATCTCTTCAAATATTCCACTGAGACCAAGCCATCAACCCGACACTTGGTGATCCTTAACAAGGCAGATCTGCTGACTGATACTCAACAGAATGCCTGGGAAGAATACTTTAAATCAGTTGGAATAAGTGTGTTGTTCTTTACCAATGCCGACACCGAAATGACGTCGCTGGGAAGCAGGATATGTTCCCCTGCTTCCATGATTGAAAAACTTAAGAATTTGATGCCTGAAGGCTCCGAAGTTGTTAGTTTTGTAGGCTACCCTAATGTCGGAAAGAGTTCGACTCTCAATTCTCTTCTGAACCGTCACAACGCCAAAGCGGCCGTAAGCGCGACGCCTGGAAAGACCAAGCATATTCAGACTTTTGAGACAGAATCCTTTACCATCTGTGATTGTCCTGGACTGGTGTTTCCTAATATGGCAATGTCCAAAGCTGAGCTTCTTTTGAACGGGGTCTTGTCTATCGACAACATGCGTGAATATTTGGAACCTGTGGAACTAATGGCCAACAGAATCCAAATTTCTTCTGTCGAGAAGCTCTACAACATCAAAATTCAAGTTCAAAGGGGAATTTCTTTAGCCGAATCAATTCTGGCTGCATACGCTCTCTCTAGGGGAATGTTTACTTCGAACTTTGGTAATCCTGATATGTCGCGAGCGGCCAGAATCATCCTGAAAGATTACGTTTCCGGCTCTTTGCTATACTGCTATCCACCTCCTGGTAAAAGTGACCAAGAATTCAATAACTTGGTCAAGGAGAATCACAGTTATCCTGAAGAAGCCATTGTTATGCCTGGACATGTGGCATCAACTGGATATGGGATCAAAGACAGCAAGACCCAGCAATCTTCATCTGGCAAAAAGCATTTCAAAATGAATAAACGCCGTTAAATGGCAAAATTTCAAAAGAGAACGAGAAATTTTTTGGTTTGTGGCTCTTTGATTCTGCCTACCGTAGTCTATTCGTATTACTATATCTGCAATCAGATAGACAAAAACTCTTCTTTAATCAAGCAAACCATTCACAACTTGAATAGAATGCACAAACTGAGAGCTATAACGGGCGGGGGCTGTGAAATTGTTTCGAGCGTGACCGGAGAGATGCTGCAAAGAAAAGGGACTGCCGACATTTCCTTTCATGTGAAGTGCAATAGCGGATCATTCAGTGTTTCTGCAATCGCGCACCGACAAGGTATTAATTGGAAAACCGACAATCTGGTTTTATTTCAAAATGGCCAGGAATGTGCGGTTTTGTCAGCTGAAGACATTTCGCAACCCAAATAAATTATCTCAGTCCCGTCGTCACATATAGTTGAACAGTATTCAAAGAATAATACTTGATGTCACCATTGTCATGATTGATCAGCATCATCAACCTTCTCTTTGCGTCCATTTTTTCCAGTATTCTACTGTTGTTAGTTTAAAAACGACGTACTGCTTGCCTTGAGGATAATATTTCAAATACTCACCTAGATCATGTGCCGCAACGGACACTACTTTGGGATCTGAAGAGGTCAAATGATTCACTAAGAGCCTATAAAATGACATAATTATCGCGATTACCTTAAAAGCTCCCCGTTGTTTTCGTTCAGCCGCATGGCATTTGTTCTCCAGAAGAGGGTTGATTTATGAGGCGGCGTCCAATCCAAGTTCCCCGACTTTATCTCACTTGAGTACTCGTCGAAAGTAGACAATTTTAGAATGGCAGCGTCTAATTCTGCTTTAAGGAAACTTAGATCAAATGTCAAGTCGGGATCAGAGAATTGTTTCTTTTCACAGTTGCTTATAAAATCCAAGACTCTGGCGCCAATCAAAACCGGCATCACTGTTTCCTTGCAACGCTCGAGGCAGTTTCTCCAGAACCCTACGGCAACGCGCAGCACCTTTTCTTTAGTAGCTGTTTTCGCAATTGACATTGTTATGGGTAGAATATTTGATCGCTTCAGGAGCTCAGTCACCGCAGTCGCATTAAATGACACAAGCCAAAGGCATAAAAGGGCATTGTACTGTAGCTGAGGTTGATTCGTGATTGTTGCCAGATTGACTTTTATGGCGTCAATTAGCCTCTCATTTTGACTGAGGCGCAGCCTTACATGATCAACTTCCAGTGTGTTAGTCATTGCCGATAACGCTTCTATACACAATTCAGGATCCAATGTCTGTAGAGTTTGTCTGCAAATATTTAAGAATGTAGAGCAATCAACCACGCTGTTGCTATTTTCCCTTACCAACCTGCTCATAAGGAACAGAACTCTGATGTGTATTGATGTTTTTTCAAACTGTTTGAAGAGATTATACAAGTTTTCCATCCAGTGCTGTCCAAGCGATTGATCATCAAAAGACAGTCGATGAACCGGCTGAACCAGTAAATCGAGAATGTACTTGATAACCTCTTGACTAACTTGCCTGCCTAGTATTGTACAGCAAGCCCAGATTCTACTATCGTTATGTGCTATCGGAATCTTTGACAATGACTCCAAACATCTTGCCTCATCTTCATTAACGAGACCACCTGCTAGATATTCGGCCCAATTTGGACCGGGTTTAGGGTCTGCCTTGAGATCAGCACAATCTGAATCAGCGTAGCCTGCAGTCATTACTAGCGAAAATTATGATTTATTTTCAAATTCATTCTCGCGTAAACAGAGCGAAATAGCCAAGCGATAATAACACCAGCGCTTTCAGCTTGGGATATTCGTTCATTATGATTGTGATCATTCCCAAATATGGAATGTAACCTTTTACGACTCCCATAACATTACTGGGCTCCAGCCATTTCTGTCCTCTATTGTACAACCCGCGATCATGGACTTGGTTGTTGTCACCTTTGGTCAAGAATCGGACCGTTCCGTCAGGACTAAAAAATGTTACACATAATAAAGCATACAATTCATGGACCTTAAGGACACGGTGAACAATCGGAATATCCTTTCCCTTCAATTCAAACACTGTAATGTCCCCCTTCTTTATGGGATCTCTTACATCATTGCGGATGAAGAGAATGTCACCGCGCTCGAATCCTGGCGACATACTTTCACTGAGGACCACCACGAATGGGCTTTTAGTGTTGAAGTAAATTCCAGCAGCTGTCCACCCCATGAAGGCAAAGAAGAAGACCAGGCCTATGTTGCAAAACTGATAAATAATCTTATAGGTTAGATGAACCGTTCCGTGAATCGATACTGTACCTGTCTTACGTTCATTCTCCTGAAAGAAGCGATGGAGGATTCCAATTCATCCTTCAATTGACCGATCATGTTCGTAAATCGAATTAGCAGGGGTGTGTACTGCCTATCATTTTTGATCAAAACAACAATCAATCAATGAGCACGTTTACTGCTGTTCTCTCCACGCCCCCACTTACCATTCCTGTCAAGAAATCCGACCACTTTGACTGGATAGCTCACGGAGCTTATATTCTCGAGCGTGAAGGCATAGATGACAAATCACTCACTGCAGAATTGCACGAGTTGAATCAGGAGCGGGTTCGTTGTTTGGGCTGTGGTGCGGACAAGCTTGGGCTCGCACTCTACGCCAAATATTACCAGCAGCTTACATTTATCAGCAACCGGTTCATTCACACTGACGTACCTGAGCATATCGAGGGATTCAAGTGGAGTGATGCGTACAATTCGACGCTCGAATTGTGTCAGAATAGTTTGGCGTTCGAAAAGGCAAACGTCCTGTTCAATGCAGCTGCGTTGCATTCCCAAATGGCAGTGTCGTTTACGACGTCAACTCCAGAAGATTTGAACCATGTCTTTGGCTCCTTTCAAGCATCAGCAAGTCTTTTGGCTTATGTAAAGGAGCATTTCCTACACCCGCCCCTCCATGACATTTCCAAACCATCACTTGAATTCCTGTCCCAGCTGATGCTTGCCCAAGCACAGGAAGCCGCAGCCAAGAAAGCCGTCCTGATGTCCTTGACTAGTGCGCCTGAAAGGACCCAACAGCAGCCAAACTTGAAGATTCTCGCTAGACTATGGCAATCAAGCGCTGTGCACTTTGGCGCAGCACTAAAGTTTTGGTATTCACCGAACGCCGGGAAGCTGAGAGAAAACGTGCAAGAGACGGTGCCCAATCTTATCGATCAAAAGTACAAATTGTCACTCGCCATCAGCCTCTACTTTTCTGCGCTGTGGTGCTTTGAAGAAGAGCGGGTAGGGGAAGCAATTTCTAGACTCAGGTCCGCGTTGGACATTTGTGCCGAGACTCAGGGTCAGGGCGTGCTCTCTAGGCAATTTGCTAGCCTCCAGAACGACATCATCCCTGAAAAGTTAGAGAGAATGGAGAAGGAAAATGGCTTGATTTTCCACCAGTCGATTCCTTCTGTGTTGTCGGAGATTGAGCCTGCATCGATTATCCAAGTCCAGTCGTTGGAAACGCTGTTGCCTAAACAAGAAAAGGATTTGTTTTCGTCGGCCATTCCCGAAAGGATCAAGCTGATGGACAAAAAGTACCTTGAAGAGGTCGACAAGCTTTACAAATATGAAGAGCATTTGGTTGGTGAATTGAGACGGCAAATCGCCAGTTTGGAGCACGAATACCAAATGCTCAATCTATTCAGCGATCCAATGGAATATTTGACAAGTGGATTGGAGAATTCTGTAAAGTTGGAAGCAGCATCTGTCGTCAAAGGGAACTTATTCATCAGTGAAGTGCATCCAAAAGTGTGTCGTTTGAGAGATCTGATGAAGTCGGAAATTGAAGCCAATCTCGAGGACGAAAAACAACAAAGCAAAAATATATTTGACAAGCCGGGAATCGATGCCATGCAAAGACGCGAGTTCCTGGTCAAGTTGGACTTTCAGGCTGCTGTCTTGCAAGGTCTTCTAACAGACCTGACAGAAATTGCCATTCCAGACTTGTCACCAGAGCTCATGAAAATGGAGCATCTGGTGAGGGAGTATGCACGAGGTGAGTACGGAAAAATGGATCTTCCCGCTGAAATCTCGAAAGGAGAGCTGAACATTGACGAGAAATTCGAAGCGATATCCTTGAAAGAAGCAGACTGCTACCTGGAAGAGATACTGAAAATCGCAAAAGGCGACAGCATCTGCGAGGAATTGGCGCAAAGTGGTCACGGAATGAATGCGGATCAAATTATAAAAACGAGACTAAAGAAATACGACCCACTGGCCTTGAAACTGGAACAAGAAATTGAGAGAATAAAGGCCGTCTTGGAGACGCGCCGAAGAAAACTAGAAGAGCTCAAAGAAAAGTCAAAGACGAACGCGTCATTCAAGGCCGTCGAGGAGCACATAGACAAGCGAAAAACATTGATTAGAGTGTACAAAACGGAATTGGAAAAGCTAAAGTACCCCGTCATGCATATGTGACCTTTTCAAAACTAACACCAAATTTTGTTTAGGAAAACAATGGAGGCAGTAAAGTCGATGAAGACCGAAGTTGACACTGCCATTGGAGACTATGAAGAAGTCAAGTCATTGCTTGAAGCAACATGCAACTCTTTGGAGGTAGTCGAAAAGGTTGAGGCACTCACGAGCGACGAGCCAACTGATGAAGCACAAGCTTTGAAGGATCGCGAGTACTTGATGGAAAGACTGAAGCAATTGGGCATCACCCCGGACAATCAATAAACACTCTGACCGGGGTCCCTGTATCTATAGACACTGCATAATGGTACATTAATCTTTCCATCCAGCCTCGATCTATCCATCCATCCTCGCCTTCCCTTTAATCTTCATGTCCGACCGTGAAAACTAACATTTTATTCAATAGCCGTCCATCAAGGCCTACGAATTGCGCACCAAGAACTCTGAGGAGCTGCAGAAGCAGCTCGTCGACTTGAAGCACGAGCTGAACACGCTGCGTGTCCAGGCCGTCGCTGGCAGCGAGAACGCGACCAAGAGCGGTGCCATCCGCACCGTCCGCAAGGCCATCGCCCGCGTCCTGACCATCCTGAGCGAGCAGCGCAAGGCCCAAATCATCGAAAAGGTTGGCTCGTCGAAGCGCCTACCCCTTGCCCTCCGTGCCAAGCAGACCCGTGCCATGCGCCGTGCCTTGACTCCCGAGGAGCGCAAGAAGACGACTCTGCGTCAGAAGAAGAAGGCCATCCACTACCCCAAGCTCAAGTATGTTTTGAAGCCATAAGTACACACACACATTCTGAGGTGAATAAAAAGACACTTTTCGAATGATACTTGTTGACGCTAATACACACACACACGCACACGCACAAACACTTTTTATAGCTCAAATTTAAAGACGGGCCTTTTGTCCTCATCTTTGTCTTTAGTGCCGTTTTCCCTTTGTTTTGCATTCTCTCCGGCACCACTCTTTAATGCAGTTTCACCTTCACCAGTCTTGATAACTGGATCGACGCCGTCTTGAGCCTCCTTCAGCTCTTGGAACACTTGAAAGAGAGACTTTTTGGGCAGATGGGAGGAGAGGGTGTCGGAGAGGACCTCGCTGCGTAGCAAATCCAGGATGGCCTTTCGCAGCATCGGGAACACGTCCTCCTGCTCCATGACCAGATCGGCGAGCCTGGCAAAATTGAATTTTTTCTTTTTCGGGTCTTCTTTCGGCTCATCTACAGGAGCAGGCTTCTCTCCACTTGGGTCCGCCAAACCATTAATCTGGTCGGCAATGCAGAGGACCGGCAGTTTGGGACGCTGCCATGCCTGGAACTGCGGGATCTGACAGATGGCTGGGGCGGCAACGACCACCACATAGTGGCACACCTGGTCCTCAAAGACGTCGACAAAGTAGGGCGACAGTCGCTTCGATGATCGCTGCTGCTTCGTCCCTCCGGCTTCAGGACACACAAAGCGGACCTCTGTCTCCCGGACCACCCATCCCCGCTCCTCCGTCCAGCAGCGGTCCCCGTCCACATAGGTCATTGTGAAGGTGTTCCCGAACCGGATCGCAAGAGCTCCAGGATGCTTGGGGAGGAAGCGGCCGAGGAGAAAGTCGCTGGAGACGCTGCCGACCTTGGGGAGGTTTTGTTTCCTTCCCGCCCGCAGCATGTCTCCCACGTCCTCACTGGTGACAACGTGGAATTGCCGGACGCGCTTCATGTGGCACAGCTCATACGTCCACCAGCCCTCGCGATGGCGTAGACAGCCGGTGAACGACTTGAGGACCCGCATGGCCACTTGGACCATCAATTCTTGTTCTTGAGGAGAGGGGATGTGCACGATGGTAGTGTCGGGGATTGGTGCCTTTGGGATCGAGCACTTTACCTTCCTCCCCCCAATGATTAATTCCTCCAAACGATCGTTCGATGCCCGCGCCACCTGCCACAGCTCCTCAGAGGCCGGCGTGTCGGGCAGGAAGCGGATCGAGTAGCGGCGCCACCCGACCAGGTCCCTGTCCACAGGGATGTTGATGAAATCGTTTTTCAAGACCGGTGAATATACAGACCTGTCCAGGTCGAGTGTCTCCAGTTTGGGGAGGGAGATGGGCTGCAGCGGTCCGGTCTGCCGCATGAACAAGGCCAGCAATGCCTTGATCGTCTTTTTGATAATCATCATAAATTCAATTTTATTTGAATTGTAAAACTTTTAAAAAATTGTAAAGTCCAGATGCCAATTTGCAAGTCGGAATCGAATTCAAGCTTTCACTCGGTGCTGTCGGGTAGCTGCGGGTCTCTGACGTCAAACTCGTTCTCCTACTACACCAAGCAGCAAGACTTGCTCAAGGCCATTCAAGAGACCACATCATTGCTGCACAGCATGACCACGGACCACCGCTCCGATCGGTGTCCCATTGTCTACCCAAAGAGCAAGCCGGACTTTTCGAGCAGCCGAGGACCGGGAAGTGGCAGCGTGAGGAGCAGATCTTTAAGTGCCGAAAACCAGTCAAAACGATTTCAGATCATTGGACTGGCGTCGACGAGAATGGCAGCAACAGCCCAGTCGCCCCACTCCAACGACCTGTCCCTCCTAGACGAGAGCAGCCTGGGACGGTTGCTGGCGGGCCGACTGGAAGAGTGCCGGGAGTATCTGGAGCGGATGGCAGCCCGAGTCCGTGACCGCACCTCCAAGGT
>ERZ1066134.411-NODE-411-length-23179-cov-9.824338_pt1 | contig 23179 bp, 33 predicted proteins | sample MGYA00382781_ERZ1066134 | MGnify/ENA primary metagenome ERZ1066134 (study PRJEB33369, sample SAMEA5778364) | biofilm metagenome | biome: Industrial cooling water; feature: Water cooling tower basin; material: Biofilm | place: United Arab Emirates | collected... | reverse complement strand
GACAGGAGGTGCTCTCTACTACCCCGACCGCCCGATTCCCGCACCCCCAACCGCAAGACGCTGGCTGGAACGAGGTGATCGACAGGTAGACCTTCGGCCAGCCGCTTCCGCACTTCGGTCGAGGACACGTCTGGGAACTTCGGGGAAGCCAGGGTGAGGTTGTGCTCGATGCCGCCCCGGTCCACGAAGATGGGGTCGAACTCACGCTCGATGTCGTCGAACCCGAACCACTTGTCCCGCTTCAGCAGGTTGTCCACACCCATCACGAACCGGATGCGGTCGTCGGGGAGGTTCTCCCGCATGTAGCGGAGGAGGTTGATGGTGTAGTTCGGCTGAGGGAGCGTGGACTCGGCCGCCGAGACGATGGCCCACGGCCCCAACTCCCGGGCCAGGGCCTTGCACCACTCGAGCCGCTGGTCGAACGAGGCCATCTCCTTGCCGAACGGGTGGCTCGCCGACGGAACGAACCACACCTCGTCCGCCTGGTCCGTGAGCTTGATCCAGGAAGCCACCATCGCGTGCCCGACGTGGGGCGGGTTGAAGGCCCCGCCGTAGATCGCAATGGTCGTCACAACGTCCCCACGAAAATCTTGGTGTTCGGGGGCAGCCGGTGCCACTCCACTTCCTTGGTCGGGTAGGGGCCGAACGCCTTCCACTGGCCGTCCCGACGGAGGATCAGAACGACCTCCGCTTCGGTCACGACGTGGTTCCCGGCCACGACATCCGCCGCTGTCGGAAGGTCTGCCAGCATCGCGGTCTGCATGAGGTCGAGCGCGTTCACCCCTGCCCCCGTGACCCACGAGGAAGCCCGATCGGATGTTGCTCGAGCACGTCACTCAACGCCGAGAAGTAGCAGTCTTCACACACGAACTCGGAGTCGATCTGACGCGGCTCCTCGTTGTGGCTGATCCCCTTGCCGCACTTCGGGCAGCGCGGTGCGGGGGGAGGCTTTGAGGCGAGGAACTCTCGGAGGTTCATGATGACCTCTACGCGGTCAGAACCGGTAGGCGGACTCCCCGTGTTGGGCAGCATCCAGACCTTCGGCCTCGACCGTGGCGGAAACTCGAAGATCCGCGACGAGACCGACGAGCTTCAGGATGGCGTAGGTCATCACCGCCGAGTACAAAGCGGCCCCACCCGCTGCGACAGCCTGCACCCCGAGGAGATGAAGGCTCGCGTCGGCTCCAGCCGGGTTCACCGCAGTCGAGGCCAGCACGCCTGTCCCCAGAGCCCCGATCAGCCCACCCACCCCGTGGACCCCGAACACGTCCAGCGTGTCGTCCACGACGCCCTTGAGCTTCTCCACGGCCACCGAGCAGGCCACACCCGCCACCAAGCCCAGCATCATCGCGCTCATCGGCGACACGAATCCCGCCGCAGGGGTGATGGCGACCAGGCCCGCGACCCCGCCCAGTCCCACACCGAGGACGCTCACCTTCTTCGTGCGAAGCCAGTGGGCGGACACCCACGCCACCGCTCCCGCTGCCGCCGAGATGTGCGTGGTCATGGCCGCGTGAGCCGCCAGGGCGTTGGCCCCCAGAGCCGATCCCGCGTTGAACCCGAACCAGCCGAACCAGAGGAGAGCCGCCCCCACCAGAGTGAGCACGGCGTTGTGAGGCTCGGCCCGGTCCATGTTGCTCCGACGACCCAGAACTCGAGCGCACACGAGAGCCGACACCCCACTCGTGATGTGGACGACAGTGCCGCCCGCGAAATCCAACGCCCCCAGTTCCCGCATCCAGCCGCCGGATGCCCAGACCCAGTGCGCCACGGGGTCGTACACGAACGTCGCCCACAGGAGGCTGAACAGCACGAACGCCGAGAACTTCTTGCGCTCGGCGAACGCCCCAGAGATGAGAGCCGGGGTGATGATGGCGAACGCCATCTGAAACGCCATGAACGCCGTGTGCGGGATGGTTGCCGCGTAGGTCGTGTTGGGCTCAGCCCCCACACCCGACAACCCGAAGTAGTCCCCGCCGCCGATGAGCCCGAAGCCGAGGTCAGGGGCAAAGGCCAGCGAGTAGCCCACCAGGACCCACTGAAGGGAGATGGCCCCGAGCAGGAACAGGCTGTGGAGCAACGTGTTGAGGGCGTTCTTGGCTCGGACCAGCCCCCCATAGAACAACCCGAGCGCGGGGGTCATCAACACCACCATCGCGGTCGAGATGAGAACCCACACGGTGTCCGCACCGTTGATCGACTCCATGAACGTCGCCCTCCTCGCCCCACGGAGCGAGAGAAGCTCTACCGAGTCAGTCCCGGAACAGATCGAACACTGTCGTGTGATCGTCTGGAGCAACCCCAGCTTTCTTCCGTTTGCGCTGGGGCTTGTCCTCGGGTGAGGCTCCCAGGAGGGAAGGTCCCGTGTGCTCGACCTCAACGAGGTCAGGCAGCTTCGAGACGTGCATCCACTGGAGGCGGTTCAGGGTCCGGTTTTCCTCCTCGTGTGCCCAGAACGCGGCCCACAGGCTGTCCACAAGCTGGCTGACGGTGAAGGCTCCCTCGGGGCGTCGCCAGTTGTTGAGGTGCTTCCCAGTGATGGACGCGGCCTTGTCCTCGAACACGAAAGAGAGGGCATCCCGAATCTGGCCGTCGGGCTGCACCCACAAGCACAGGAACACCTTCAGACCAGTACGGCTCTTGGTGTCGAGCACCAGGTAGTGCTGGTCGTTGTCCGCTCCAAGCACAGGCTCGGGAAACCCAGCACCCGCCATCCTGCGAGCCAGAAGTCGGGCAACACGTTCGGCTTCGGTCATGCCTTCTTCCCCATGAAGACGCGCTGCATCTCGGGGGATAGGTCCGCCACCGAACAACCAGGCGCGTGGCCCTGGGCCTTCGTTCCTCCACACACCCAGCAGTCCACGAGGTAGTCCGCCATGACTTCTTCATTGAGGAAGAAGTGGGCGATGGACATGCAGATCGCCATTGGAGCGGTGTCCGCCTCGACCTGGAAGTCCGGGTACGTGTCGTCATAATCGTCGGCGGTCCCATCCCCGTTCGGGTTCAACGCCTTCGTTCGCACCGCCCGCCACTTCCCGTTGGGCAGCGGGGCGACGGAGATGTAGCCCCCACGCTTCCGCTCGTTCTCCATGACGGTCCACGCGGCCGTGATGTCGGTCGAGTACTTGGGTGTCTCCACATGGACGACCATCGGCTCGAACGCCTTGCACTTCGAGCACTGTCGCGTCAGATGTCGCCCTCCCATCACGATGTTCGTGACCGTGGTCCATTCGTGGGCGCACAGGTCGAAGTGCTTCTCGTGAATCAGGGCATCGAACTCAGGTCCCGCTTTCACGATGACCCCCGACTTGCTTGAAGAACCGGGCCACCTCATCCCGGTCCAGTTCAGCGACTGGGCACCCCGAGGCACACACCCAGTCCTCCACCGTCTCCATCCCGTCTGCGTCCGCCGTGGCGGCCTTCACCTTCCCACCGAGCCCCGCCTGGAAGATGCCCTTGTTGGGCGTGTTCTCGTGCCCCACCCCAGAACCGATGGCTCGAGACTGGTTGGCCCACACGCGCTTCAGCCCGACGCACCGGCAGCCGTCGAGGTGCTGCACGATGAGGTTGGTGGGCCAGCGCCCCGAGGTACTGGGAGGCTCGGGCGTCCCCTGGGCGTAGGCACCAGGCCGATACCCCTGCTCCTGAAGTCGAGCGTTGTAGCGGTCCATGCCCGACGGCGTGGTGTTCTTGTGCGTACCTACGCGGGTGGCCTCGATGTGGAGTGCCCCAGTGCCCACGGCCAGAACGTTCGCAGCCACTGTCCCAGAGGCCAACGGCTTGCGGGCAACGGTGACCACGATCATCGACGACGCCCGCCAATTTGCTTGAAGTACCGCGAAGCTCCGCCTTCGTCCTTGAAACCGCCCGAGATCCGCAGGAAGCGCCAACCCTCTTGCGATGGGTCGAGCGGTTCACCCTCACCACCCCGACGCACGTTCGAGACGGACACTCCCGACTGGCGGTCGAGGTCGAGGACCGGACAGCCGGGAGCGCAGTCCCAGTCCTCCACCGTCTCCATCCCGTTCTCGTCGCTGTGCTTGGGTCGCTTCCCCCCGCCCATCCCCACACCGAACACGGCGTTCTTCATGTTGGGGATGTACGGAGCGGAAGGATCATCCCCGTCCACTCCCTTGACCTGCGCGATGCCGAGGAACTTGCACTCGGCCAGGTGGTTCAGGATGAGGTTCGACGGCCACCGTCCGGAGGGCTGCTGGAACTCCTTGCCCGCCAGTCCGCCATGTTCCCCACGTTTCATGCGCCAGTTCTCGGCCCCATCGTGTCGCTCGCTGCCCTCGGCGGAGTAGGCCCCTCCGTTGAGGTTGTCCTTCGTCGAGATCCTGGAGGCGTCGATGTTCAACGCCCCCACTTCGTGCTCGAGCACGTTGGCTGCCACAGAGCCCGTGAGGGGTTTGCGAGCGACAGTCACGATGATCACGGCCAGCACCCCTTCCGAGCGAGAGCCGCGTTGCTGAACGACCGATCGGGAGTCACGTCCGATCCGATCTTCAGGAAAGCGGGCAGTGTGAAGGCCGCCCCCGTGGAGTCCCACGAGTCGCCCTTGAGCACCGGGGGCCGGTTGAATTCGTCCTCCGAAGCCAACTCGATCTCGAGCATCACGAGCGGCTCGAAGGGCTTCGCGAAGATGTCCAACTCGAACTTCCGGTCGAGCCAGTAGAACACGCGACGCATCTTCTGGACCGGCACCATGCCCGTCGTGGCCCGCTTCAGCATCCGCGTGTAGGAGCCCTTCCCGATGCTCCGCTCCTGTTCTTCGTGAACGCCGTCGCTCACACGGATCTTCTTCGTGTGCGTCCACCGGGGAGAGCCCCGGTCCGTGGGGATGGTGACTCGCACTCGCTCCGAGGTCACCCGCTTGTCCTTGGGCGTCAGATACACCTGCACAATGTGGTAGTCCGTGAACGGGACCGGCCACTCCGCGTCAGGCGGGATGAACGCCTTGGGCACGAGGAACTTGCGCTCGATTTCCAGGGCCACGGTGCCTCCCTCCGCCTCACTACGCGGTTGTGTCCAACCACGACTTCGTGAAGCGGGAGAGGAGGTCGCTCACGCGGTCCGGGGTGTTCGCCCCAGCCGCGACCACCTCACGGTCGATGCGGAGCAGCATCCCCATCTCCACGTCCTTCGGCACCTGGAGCGGGAACTCGCCCGTCTCCGAGTACATCTGGAACGTGTCCACCTCGTTCCGCTGCGCCCCGATGACGGCGAATTGACGGAACCTGGCCACCACGTCGAACCCGCGCTCGTCCATGTCGGGGCGGTCCACTTCCATCGCGTAGGAGTCGTCCCCCCACACGCCCACGGGCCGTGCGTGGATGGGGGCGTCGGCGATGGTCACCAACGTCAGCATCGGGCGCAGTTGGGGGTGTACCTCGTCGAGCGTCTGCCTTGAGAACGCGGCGAACTTCTCCCGGATCTCCATCGCGGCCGTGTAGTAGGCCGTGTGGCCGTCGGTGACGAGAGCCCCGTCCGGAGTCCGTGGACGCACCTGGAAGCGCCCCTCACGCCGGATGAAGGGCTTGGTGGGCTCCATGTGCTTGGTGAGCCGGGCCACGACGGTCCCGTACTGCGACGCCTTCCGCTCTGCCGGAGGCACCCGCTCGATGAACCGCTTCGGGTACACCACGTAGTGCCCGGCGACGAGCGAGCGGTCGGGAACGATCAGATCCTTGGGGGCATCGTCCGACCCGAACAACGCCACGGCGGGTCGGTCCGCCACAGCCAGTCCAATGCCGCCAATGCCGAGGAGGTTGAGGAACCCCCGCCGTGAAAACTCCATAGTTCACCCCTCCAACTGCACGCCGATCAGCACCTTCGTACTGATGGACTCTACCCCTTCTCCCACCTCTCCGTCGGCCAGCGGAGACGGGTTGTCCTCCCCGATGGCCATCCCCGTGAGGTTGAAAGGGCCGAGGCCGATCTTCGACTCGTAGGCCCCCTCCTCGAGCTTCAGTACGTTGGTGACCCCAATGTGCTGCCAGAACTTGCGGATGACCCGCGCACTCTTGGGCACGTAGAACCTGAAGAATCCGCCGTCACCAGAGGCGAGCACCTCACAGTCCGGCTCCTCGTTGATGTACCCGACGATGTGGACACGCACATTGAGCGCCAACACCGGTTGCGGGAGGTCATAAGGCACGTCAGGAGGGGGGATAGCCATCAGGAATGCTCCGTGGGGCGAGGGGCGAACCCCGTCTCGTTGAACCGCTGAACGAGGGCGGCGCGAGTCTCCGGTGTCTGAAAATCGTGTGCCCAGCGAGACGCCTTGGCCGCACGCAACGAGAACCACCACTCTCGACCGGACTTCCGGTGCCTGAAGCCGAGCCTGCGAGTCTTGGGGTCGTCGACCGCCTCGAAGGGGGTCAGGTCCATGTCCTCATCGTCGAGATCCGCACAGAGTACATCCGACATCTCCTCGAAGACGTGCTCGACTTCGTTGTAGACCGGAGGCCCCGAGGAGGGCGTTGTCTTGGCCCCTGTGATCCAGAAACCGAGTTCCGTGGCGTGAAGGTGGAACTCCGTTGTTTTCCCACCTTTCGCCGACACGATCTTGCAGATACACTCAGACTTTCCTTTGTCCGGGGGCTCCAAGGCGGTCACCGTGGCCCCCATAAGGATGCGACGCATCTGATCCAGTGTGGAATCCGACATCACTCGTCTCCTTCGGTGACAGGAAGCCCCGCGAGACGAGGGGACACTTCGGGGGGGTACTTGTTTCGGCTCCCCTGGTAGTCATTCATGCGGGCGACCAGCGCCTCAACACCACGCTGTTGAACGCTGCCTCCCTGCATCCGCCCCCGGTAGTCCTTGGCGGTGTCGATCTCCACAACCGACTGGGGAGTCAGAACCAACAAGGGCATGTCCTCCGGCAACGTCGCCAGGAGGTCGAGCACCCGCTTCCGCTCGGGGTGGACGTCCGGCACCCGAGGGTAAATCCGAATCCCCTGGAGGCCCTCGACCCGCTCGATGAAGTTGCCCTCGATGGTGGTCCTCACCGAGTCCAGGTCCCCGACGATGTTGATGCCCCCGCCCGCGTCCCCCACTTCGATGTGGCAGTCCTTGAGGCTGAACTCGCTGCCCGCGACCGCGTGGTACACGAGCACGTTCTGGGACGGCTTCAGGTCCACCGTGCCCAACGCGAGGCCCCCTTGGGGCCAGGTTGGGGTCGTGACGACCTCCGGCTCGGGGTCGACCACGAACGCGGTCGGGTCCAGCCCGCACCAAAGCTCGGGGTCGCTCAAGGTGACGGTGGCGGTGAACCCCGTCACCAGGTCGAGGTTCGCCCGCTGTTCCGAGGACACTGGCCAGACCACACCCGTCGCCTGGCACGAACGACAAGGCACCCGAGGGATGTTCTCCGGTTCGGGGCGATACGCGGGTTCAGGCATCTCCTCGTAGAGGAAACGAGAGACGCTCTGACGACCTTCGCAGACCGGACAGATGTGTGGGGACACGGGCACCTCGCGGGGTTGGGACACCCTACCGACGCTTGTAGAGGGCCAGCAGCTTCACGAGCCGCGTGTCCAGCGTAGATCGGGGCTGCAAGCCCTCCGCAAGCACGGGCGGAAGCCCGTCCATCCCCAAGTAGGCACCCAGTAGGGCTCCCGCAACAGCCCCGTTGGTGTCGGTGTCCCCACCCGCGAGGATCACCGCCTCCAGCGCCTTGCGGAAGCGTTCCCGAGGCGACATGCGAAGCGGGGCCAACGAATGGGCGTGCCGGAGAGCCCAGAAGGCCGCTCCGAGGCACTTGTAGGTGTAGCCGATGGGCGGGAAAGGGTTGCCCCGCTTGTGGGCGTCCAGTCCCTCGTCGAGGTTGAACTCGGCGATGTCCTTGTCGAGCATCCAGGCGTGGACGGTTGGGTCGTGCTTGGCAGCCCTCTCCGCCGCGTGGGCGAGGGCCTCCGAGACCGTGGCTCCCATCACCATCTCTGCGATGGCGACGCTCACAGCCACAGCGGATGCCTTGCAACGAGGGTCCGCGTGGGTCACGGCAGCGCACTCCGCCGCCACATCGGAGGTCCAGTCGAGGTCCCACGGTCGGATGATGCCGATGTAGGCCGTCCGCATCACGGCCCCGTTGGGAGCCGCGTTCCGACCCGACTGCTCCCAGATGTCCAGCGACGCCGTGAGGGGCTCGAGCGGGAACAGGAAGTGCTCGAACACCTTCCCGGTGTGGTTGCCCATGCCCCGGCCGTTCGTCTCCCCCCAGTGGAGGAAGTGCTTCGAGACGAGCCGCACGTCGATGGTGTCCGACGGGCTCCGTCCCGTCTCCACCCCCTCCAGGTAGGCGTCGATGAGGCAGATGGCCTGTTCGGTGTCGTCCGACCACTCCCCTGCCTTCCACTTCGAGTTGGTGCGGTTCGTGTCCCTGAACACCTTCGGCCACTCGTCGTTCCACGTCTCGAGGCGCGTCTGGATGGCCTTGGCCGACTGGAACTCGACGGGGAGCCCGAGGGCGTCCCCAATGGCCTGGCCGTACACCGTCGCCCGCACTCGGCTGACATCGACTTCGGACATCGCGTGTCCTCCTCGACACGCTCTACCCGAACTGCGTCAGTTGAAGATGGTGTGCGGCTTCCAGCCCGGCGGAAGAAGCGACTTGAGGTGCGTCGGGACGTTCGGGTTGTACCGGATCTCGTCGTACTTCTCCTCGAACACTTCCTGAGAACCTGGCGTGTCGCCGGTCAACTCGGGACCCGTTCGCCACAAGGTCTTGGTGCGGGTGTCGATCCGGGTCACGAACCCGACGGTCTTACCGTCCCGCAGCACGACGCAGTACGGTGCCAACGGGTGGCTCATGTCGATGACCATGCGCGCCCTCCTGTTTGTAGAAGGGCGCGCATTGACGGTCTACCGGGAGAGGAGCGCGAGAGTAGCCCCGACCCAGCAGTCCTTCCGGTGCCCCACATCCTTGTCCGCCGCTGACAGGCCGTCGGTGGTCAATCCACCGCAGATGGGACAGCACGGGATGGGCTTCCTGGTCTTCTGGTACTGGTACTTCTGGCTCTTGCCCGAGAACTGGTTGTTGCGGAGCAGGTTGGCCGCCTGTTCCCGCTTGGCGTTGACCTTCCCCAGTTCCTCGCGGGCCGTCGCCAACGCGGTGTCTCGCGCGGCACACTGAACCTCGGCTTCGGACCGAATCCGCTCGAGGCTTGCGGTCAGCCCGTTGCGTTCGAGGAGGAGGCGTTCCTTCTCCGCCTGTTCGGACTTCAGCTTGCCCGCGATCTCCGTGACCCGAGCCTGTGAGCCCACCAGTTCCTCGTTGGCTTCCTCCAACGCCTCCTGGCTGGCCTCCAGTTCCGCCTTGAGTCGGTCCAGTTCGGCGTTGATCTCGGTCAGGCTTGTGGCGTCGAACACGGGCACTTCACGCACCACTTCGACTTCACGCACCACCTCGACCGGCTCGAACACCTTCTGGACCACGACCCCGTTGGCCTTCGCCGCCGTCAGGGCCAGCCGCATCGAGCCCACGAACGCAGCATCGTTCAGAAGCTGGGGACGACGCTCGACCAACTCGGCGAGCCGGTCCAGGATCGAAGCCACCTCCTCAGGGGCGAGAGGATCGACCGAACGGGTCGGAAGGGACGAACCCTTCCGACCCGTCGGCGGTGACGAGTGAGGCGTCACGGCCGTCACATCAGGCTCCGTTGTCCGGGGAGTGGCCCGAGCCCTCGCGAACCGCCGAGGCCGCCCCACGGAGGGTGTCCTTGGCGACGTTCCCGAGGATGCCGGTGATCTCCTTCACCTCGGGGTTCTCGACGAGCCCCTTCATGGCCTCCTTCACGAGCGGCAACGCACCCGAAGCGGCCAGCCCCGCGCCCATGATGGTCGCCGGGAGGTTCGCACCGTCCTCGCCACCACCGCCGAGCCCGTTGATCTGGAGCACCTTCACGTCGCTGACCTTCGTGATCGGGGCCATGAACTCGCGGACGATGTTCGGGGCCTGCTCGACGAGCTTGAGGGTCACGTCGCGGAGCATCGTCTCCTTCGAGACGGCGTTCTTGGCCTCGGTGAGCAGCCGCTCGGCCTCGGCACGAGCCTTCCCTTCCTCGAGGATGGCCCCAGCGAGGGCGATCTTGGCCTTGGCCTCCTTGTCGGCAGCCTCGGACTCGGCGTTCGCCTTGATGGTGCGGGCCTCCGCCTCGGCCTGTGCCTGGAGCTTCAGGGCCTCGGCACGACCCGCCGCCTCGGACTTGGCCGCCTCGGCCTTACCGGTGGCGTCCGCCTTCAACGCCTGGGCACGACCGTCCGCCTCGGCGGTGACCGCGTGGGCCTTGCCCTCGGCCTCGACCTTGGCCGCCTCGGCGCGCTTCTGGGCGGCATCGCGGTCGGCCTCGGCCTTCTTGGTCTGGACGTAGGCGTCCCGGTCGGCCGCGACCTTGGCCTTCGTGGCCTCCTCCTCGGCCTTGATGGTCACGACGCGCTTCTCACGGTCGGCCTTCGCTTCGGCCTCGACCGTCACGATGGCCTGCTCGGCCTTCTGCTTGTCGGCCTCGGCGAGAGCCTGTGTGGCACGAGCCGCCGCTTCCTCGGCCTTCCGCTGTGCGATGGCGACCTCGCGGGCGATCTCCGCCTCGGACACCGCCTGCTGACGCTTCTGGTCCGCGACCTTGATGGTCTGGTCCTTCTCGATGGCCGCCGCTTCGACCGACTTCTGACGGGCGATCTCGGCCTCGGCCTTGACCCGAGCGGCCTCCTCCTCGGCCTTCTTCTGTTCGGCCGCAGCCTTCGCCTGTTGCGTGGCGATGGCCTGGTCACGGGCGATCTCCGCAGCCTTCACGGACTGGTCGCGGGCGATCTCGGCCTTGGCGACCTGTTCGGCCTGGGTAGCCGCAGCCACCGCCTGAGCCTGGTCCTGGGCCAGCACGGCCTTCTTCGTCTCGGTGGCCTGGGTGGCCTCGTACTCGGACACCTGACGAGCCTGGTCGGCTTCGAGCTGCTTCCGCTCGAGGTCGAGGGCGAGTTGCTTCTTGCGGGCCGCCACGTCCTGTTCCTGGATCTTGACCTCGGCCTCCCGGTTGATGAGGTTGGTCTCCTGCTTGTTCTTGGCGACCGTCTCGGCGACGTTGCGCTGACCTTCGGCCGCGAACACGTCTCCGGCGTCCTTCGTGAACGCGCCCTGCTTGATGCTCGGGATGGTCACGGCCACGAGCACGAGACCGAGCTTCGCGAGGTCTTCACCGAGAAGCTGGGTCACCTCATCGGCGAACTCCTTCTTCTCGGAGTTGAGCTTCTCGAACGCCTTTTTGAAGGCGGCGGTGCGGAGGGCGTCGGTGACGAGCGAGTCCACCTGTTGCTGGATGATCTCGCCCATCCGGCCCTCGACGTGCTTCGTCGCCTCCGACTCGGAGCCCAACGCTTGGGCCGCGAGGATGATGTGGGCGGTGTTCGACGAGTCCACGCGGACGATCAACTCGCCGATGATCTCGGCGGGGATCTTGTTGGCCGTCGGGAGGGCGTCGTCACCCGTGCGGTTGATGGGGATCTTCACCGCCCGCAGGGACACCTTGGTGACCTTGTGGAACATCGGGATGACCCACAGGCCGCCGCCCGTGCTCACCACGGGCTCCTTGCCGCCCGTCTTGACGAGCGCCTCGTCCGCGTTGGGAACCTTGTAGAACGCCTTGATGGCCGCCATCGTGCTCGCGATGAACACGACCACGGCAACGGCCGCGAGGGCCAGCATGATCAGGGTGGTAGGCATCGAGTCCATGTTCGTTCACATCTCCGAAGGAAGGGGGATCGCGAGGTAGATGCGGCGTTCTTTGTCGTACCCGACCAGCAGAACCTCCGTGCCGCGTTCGATGTCGGAGGTGTCTGGAGCGACACAGGCGTTGAGGAGGGAATGGTCGTTCTCCTCCTCGACCTGCACCTGGCCAAAGGAACTGGTGATGCGTGAGGCGGCCTTGCCGCTCTTGCGGACGAACTCACCAGGCTGCTTGCCCGTGGCCCGCTCCGGCGGCATGAACCGGAAGAACAGGGACGCTACGCCCCGGGTCGTGAGCACGGCTCCGAAGCTGGCCCCGGCGAACGCCAGCGGGAACCCCAGCACGTCCCAGTCTCCCACGAGGTCGTGCGCGAAGGCGTTGGCGATGAGCCCGATGAGTCCGAAGGACAGCGTGAGCGTCTGCAACAGCACCGACAGCGGTGCCTTGCCGAGCCCGAGCCAGCCGAACCCCTCCATCGACAGGTGGCCAGGCTCGTGTCTACCGCCCGAGGTCCCGATGTCGGGCACGCCATCGCCATCCAGGTCGATGCCTCCGCCCCCAACATCCTTCGAGAAGCCCAGAAGGGAGAGCGCAGCGAGCCCGAGTCCGACGAAAAGCGACAGAAGAAAGGGCCAATTGTACCAGCCCTGAATCCACTCGAGCATCGCTGTCCGACCTCCTGCCCGTCTCTACACGGTGCGGGGGTAAAACCACCCCCCCATGTTCGCGGCAGAAGTACGGCAAAATCAGGAACCTTATTGCTCCGGCACGTACCCGAAGCGCGGGAGCATTGCGACAACCTCGTCTCTGGTCGAGGTTGGGTACTTCACGAGGAAGTTGAACACGTCCTGGAACGAGCCGAGACACTTCAAGCTCCCAGGAGGCACCTCAACGCCCGCACCCGCACTTGACCAGCGCACGATGACGGAGCCCAACGGGGTGCCACCCACCTCGATCAGTTGCAGCATCAGAATGCACGTCGGCATGTCCGCCGTTTGGAACGTTCTTCGCCGCATCATCGCCTCTTGAAAAGGGCGACCTGCGCTCGCCCTTGGGTGTTCTCCACCGCCCACTCGGCCGCTTCACGGGGGGGCATCTTCATGAACAGGGGGAAGTCGAGGCTGTCCACCTCGCCAACGTCGTCGCCCCGCTGGTGGTGGAGCGACAGGAGCATCTTGTAACCCTCGAGGCGAATGCCGATGCGCTCGACCATCTCGGGGTTCCGCACGTCGATCACGACGATGTGCCCCTTCTTGAACTCCAACCGGGAGGAGCCGCCAACCATCTGAGCCACCAAGTCCCCGACTTCGCCCAGCCACTTCCGCAGCAGGTCTTCCGGGGAGCCTGGCTTGGCCGCCATGAGATGTCGGAATGCGACACGGGTGGATGAGGGCAGCACAGCGACTCCTCCGCCATCCGCGTCGTATAGGGCTCCGACCGAACCTACACGATGTGCTGAGCCGGGACCGACGCCTTCCGTAGAACCTCGTCGCGACGAGCGTTCTCCCCGGACACCTCGTCCCAGTTGGCCTTGCTGGTCCAGAACCGGACCCTCTGTCCAGTCGCCAGAACTCGCGTGCCCGACACGCCCTCGCCCTCGACCTTGAACTCCTCGACCACCGATCCGTCGGCGAGCCGGATGCTCTTGTCTGCCATCGCTCACCTCCAGACCATCAACTTCGATGAACCCACGTTACCACCTGCCTCCGAACGTCTCTACGCCGGACGGCTCACAAGCTGAACAACCTGCTCCCAGGATCGCGTGCGGAGAACGCCCTCGGGCAACGCTTCATGTCGGTTGTACGGCTGATCCCACAGGATTGCGACCGAGGCGGGGTGGGCTCGATGCCACTCGACGACGTTGCTCACCTTGTCGTCCACGAACACGTCGCCCCAGATGTGCTTCTTCGAGGCCGCGAAGATGATGTCACGGGACCCCGCGTTGAGGTGCTGCCGAAGCCAGCGGTCCCGCTCCCACATCCAGTGAGGGGCGTCCTCCATCGCCGTCGTGACGAACACCACCTCGGCGAACTCGCGAAGCATCATGATCGCTTCTTGAGCCCCCGCATAGAGCGGAATCCCGGCACACCAGCCAGGGCGATGCCATTCGGCCACCAGGCGGTCCTCCCACTCCCGTGGAATCGAACCGAACATGTCCCAGGTGCGGATGTCGTCGTGTTGCAACTGCGGGCCGCCCAGGGCGACCAGGGTGTGCAGGGAACGAGTCACGAAATCAGCGGACACGCCGTCCACATCGAGGATGATGCGCCGCATCACAACACCCGGTCGATGATCGCTTGGATCTGCTCTTGGAGGTCGTCGAGCGTCCCGTCGTTCACGACGAGGAAGTCCTCCTTCACGTTGTCCACTTCCGTCTCGCTGGCGTGCGAGTCGTTCGACACGAGAGACGGCCGCACCACCTTGATGACGATGCCGCCCTTGGCCTTGACCGCCTCCGCCTCCCCAGGGAAGCGGCAGTCGGGGATGCTCCACCGGTCGGCCCACCCCTCGGCGAACTCGATCTCCTCGAACTCCCTCGAGACCAGGTTCGGAAGAATGACCTTCTCCCCCCTGGCCGCCTTCTCGATGGTGTCGAACGCCTTCCGCACCCACGTCATCTCGTGGATGTTCCGACCGACCTGAGTGCCGAGTTGCTGAAGCATGAACCGAGGCGTCAGCCCCCACCGTTCGTCCACCACTTCCTTCAGGTCATCCCCGTAGACCTGCTCGAACGACAGGTCCCACGTCCGCATCGCCAGCCACTTCAGGTGGTCCGCGAAGGCGAGTCGGTGGACCCCCCACTGGTCGAGGATGCGGGCAACGGAGTCCTTTCCGTGGCGCTTCTTGCCGCTGATCGCAAAAATCTTTACCTGTCCCATCGGTGGTGCTATCCTCTGAGGATGGTTGAATGTCGTCGCTGCCGCCAGACCCTACCGGCTTCCGACTTTTGCAAGGGGTCGCGCGGTAGACCTCTCCATTACTGGTGCAAACGCTGCGTCAACGAGTACAAGAGGGCGACTCGTCCTCCGAAGGCCGCGATCCTTGAGGCGTCACTTCGAGAGGCCGCCCTCTTGCGTCTACAGACCGGAAAGAAGAATTGTCCACGATGTGAGACCGAGAAGTCGATGGACGACTTTGCCCCAGCACCTACCTCTTTGGACGGCCGGGCATCGTGGTGTCGCTTCTGCGCTAATGAGTCTTCGCAGATCGCGAAGAAAACCGCCCACGGACGGTACGTGGCTTTCGTCAACTCCGCGAAGCGAACGGGAAGGACAGCACTCTCCGAGGAAGTATGGAAATCCATCGTTGTCGGGAAACCCTGTTTCTATTGTGGCGAGCAGAACGACACTTATGGGCTTGATCGTGTCGATGCGGGACGGGAGTACTCGGTTGAGAACTGCGTGCCGTGTTGCTGGACGTGCAACAAAGCGAAATCGGATCGGTCCGTCAACGACTTCATCTCGTGGGCTCGGCGGGTGGTGGCGGAGGCTGAGCGACGTCGGGAACCTTCTTGTAGGGGTGGAGACCGCAGTTCTTCAGGGTGAGGTCATGGAACTCAGCCGCCGTGTACCGTACCAGCCGAGGTCCATCTGGCCCGTCCTCGTAGAGCCACATCCCCGCAATGCCGCTCTCCACGATGAGTTTCGAGCAGTCGGGACATGACGGGCCGCCGCTCGTGACGGCCACCCACACCCCGTCTTTCTTCTCGACCTTGACGTGGAGCATCTCCATCCGGGCCACGGGCTTGCCCCACTTGTGGCAGTCGAGGATGGCAGCTTGTTCGGCGTGGACGGCTACCTTCCCGCACGAGGCTCGGCACGTCTCGGAGCCATCGCACTTGAACCCTGGAGGCGGGGCGTTGAAGCAGGCGGAGAACACTCCGATCTTCGGACTCCACACCACCACACCTCGTTTGGACTTGGCGCAGGGAGACATCCGAGCCGCGTTGGTCGCTGCCGTCAGTGCGTCGCGTTCGTCCACGGTGACCTCGCGGGACTACTTCTACCCGCTTCGGGCCTCGTCCATCGACGGCCGCCCCTCCTCTTCCGCAAGGATGGCGTCGCAAACCAAGTCCGGGGGCCAAATGAAGCTCTGGCTGTAGGCGATGAGGTCACCGAACTGACAGAACAGCACTACAGTCTGCACCGCCTGTTCGCGTTTGGACGCTCTCTCAGCGGCGGAGAGGCTCATGTCGAGGGGGCCGCCACCCTCTGTCCAGACGTAGCCCCAGGTCAACTTCGAGGCGGGCTGTTCGTTGGCCCCACGATTCTCACGACGAAAGCGGGCCAGAACCTTGAGTGCGACCCTTGGGTTCTCCGCATCAACCTCCTCCCACGAGCACTCGAGACGCCGTTGAGGGCGGTGGTCGTACTCGAAGGGGTTGTAGGGAGGTCGGCTCATGAGACCTGCTGTCGAAGCTCGACGAACTTGTCGTGGATGGCACAGATCCACCCAGCGTCGCTGAGCGGGTAGTCCACCCCTACCTCCGAAACCACGTCCATCGGAAAGCCGAGGTTGATCAGCCGACGCATCATGGTCCCCTGATCCGCCAAGGCGACTGCATCCTCGGCCAGTTGACGCACCCCGTTGTCGAGGGGAGACCCCGATGACATCAGAAGCAAGTCGCGGTAGGCCGCCTCCTCCTGGTATACCTTGCGGGCGAAGAAGGGCTTCAGAAGCTCGTCCTGCGACTGCACCCGGCAGAACCAGGCGAGATCACAACCTCGGGCCGCGAGCACCCCGTTCCCCTCGGAGCCGCTCGGCCCCATCTGGCTCTGGATGATGAGTCCCTCGGGAGTGAACGTGATCAACACCGGCATCTGGGGCTCGTCATCGGGGGCGTCGAGGCGGAAAGCCCGCACAGGCGAGTGTGTCGGGGTGATTTCCGTCATCCTGTAGCCCTCGAGAGCCTCCCGCTGGTGGGTCTCGATGTAGTTCTTCGATGTCATTGCTGAGCTTGAACTCCACCCAGAATACGTCTGACAGGGGCTACCCTGAACCGGGAGGCGACACCGTGGGCTGCAACTGTCGAAAACCACCGATCAAGACCAAGGCCGCCAAGCCGACTCGCCGAGTCAGCCGGACCCAGTTCCCGCCACCCCCTCCTTCGCCTCCCCCTTCGTCGGACCTTTCGACGAACTCGGAGCCTCGGAACCCCCTCCTTCAGGGGCTCCCAGCGAAGCCGAAGCCTTGAGCCCCTGCCAGCGGGAGGACTCGTGGAGGTACGTTTGAAGGTCTGTCCAGAGGGGTTCCGGAACTTCTAGTCCGTTGGACTTCGTGAACTCCAGCAGTCTGAGAAGAAGTACTCTCGGTCTGGTGGCCCCGTGCCTTCCTTTCGCAACCATGTCCCTGAGGTTGTCTTTACGCGACCCGACCCACAGATGCGTGGGATTGCAACAAGCGGGGTTGTCGCACTGATGGCACACGGCCTCCTCAGGACGCGGTTCCCGTTGGTGGTGGATGGCCCAAGCAAGCCGGTGGGCCATCCATCCTTTCCCGTTGAAATTGAACTTCCCGTAACCTTTTTTGGTGGTGGAGTGCAGCCACGGCCAGCATACGTTCTCACCACCGCGCTGCACCTTCGACCAGAATCTTTGCGCCAACGCGGGATCCGCCAGCGACTGCGGGACAGCGATCTTGTGCTCGCCGTTGTAGCAGCTTTTGCACAGACCCTTGGCAAAGTGAGGTCGATCAACACCGCATTTCTGACAGGTCATACACCAGTGTACCCTACGGGCTCGCTGGTGTCTACTTCTGTGCCAAGATGTTGATGAACAAGATCCCCTGCTCGATAGCGTCGTCGAGCCCCTTGTGGGTGTGTGGCGGACAGCCCTCGAACCAGTGTGCGGGCATCTTGCGCTTGGAAGTGCCTTTGAAATTCGTGCCGCTCAGCTTGACGAAAGCCAAGGTCTTGATGTCCAACGCACCCAGTCCGAAGGGAGACTTCCCCAAAAATCGAACCAGGTACCAGTGCAGCCAGACAGCATCCCACGTCGGGTACACCACCATCACCGGGTCGCCCCCGAGCCCCCGCACCCAGTCTCCGAACGACTGCATGGCGACACGGGGCTCGAGCGGGCTGCTCGTGACGTGCTTCCACACCTCGGGGTCTTGCTTGCTCCACCACGCCATCGTCTCGGGGTCGGGTGTGGCACCCGGAAGCGGTGCGAGATTCACCTCGAACGTCGCCACCGGCTCCCGGCTCCCCGCACGGAACGCTGCCGCGCCAAGAGAGAGCATGGAGTTGGGGCCTGGAATCGGTCCGTCCGACTCGATGTCCACGCTGATGTAGATGTCGTCCTTCGACACGAGTTGAGCCTCCTCTGTGGAGGTCTCTACGCGGAAGGGGGCGGCCGGTACTGGAGCCGACCCACTCCGGACGGCTCCACGATGAAGAGGTGACCTCCCTGAAAGGTCACCTCAAACACGCCGGACATCGTGTTCATCACGACCTTTTCGACGGGAGGAGTGGGCTCTCCTCCCCGATAGATGCGCCAAGCGTGCTCCGCGTTGGATTTGGCCCATTGCTCCCAGAAAGCACGGAACTCGGCGTAGGGATCTGATGCTGACACGTCGCACCCCCGAGGAGAGTGCGACGTTACCCACGGAGCCTGTTCGGAACGATGGCCGAGTGCATCCAGTGATCGCCCGTCTGAACGTGATTCGGCCGGTGGCTGTCCTATACCGGGCGCGTGTTGAGGTGCAGATGTCCTTCAACACGACGGGTAAGACCTGCCGGGTGTGCAACCGGTTGATCCCCATGCCGAGAAAACGCGACCAGAGCAAGGTGTTCTGCGACCGAAGGTGTGTCTCTGTGGGGACTCGGGGAGTGTCGGTCGCTCCCTGTGCCCGTTGCGGGAAACCCACCAAGCAGTTGGCGAACGATGCCTCCTCAACGGGAAGGGTTCAGTTCTGCTCCCGCTCTTGCGCCAACAAGAGCCGGGAAGTCACGCATATCCGTGTTTGTGCGCGATGTGGGAACGAGTTTCAACTCGACAACATCGCGTATGAGCGTCGAGGGGATGGCCGGTTCTGCTCTCACTCCTGTGCCTCTCGGCACTACGCTGTTGATGAGCACTACTTTGACTCTGTAGACACCGAGGAAAAAGCCTATTGGTTGGGGTTTTTGGACGCGGACGGCTACCAGGACGGACACGAGGTGGTCGTCAACCTCAACGCACAAGATGAGGAGCACCTGTGGAAATTGAGGGCCGCCCTTCGGTCGGAACACCCAGTCCGGCTTCTCCACGATGACGCCATGACCGGAGGCTTCAGAGCTACTTTTCGGGTGTCCAGCCAGTCGCTCTGTTCTGGCCTGAACAAGTGGGGTTGTGTTCCCACGAAAAGTCTGATTGTGCCGTACCCGCACGAACTACCGCCGCTACTCCACAGGCATTTCATCCGAGGCGTGTTCGACGGAGATGGCTGCCTCAGTCAGAGCCAGCGAGGTCATTGGAAGTGGGGCATCTACAGTGCGAACCCGGCTTTCTTGGACGGAGTGGCGGCCCGTCTCCGAGAGGCAGGACAGGAAAGTCGCCGTTCTCGAAAGGATGGGGGGCGGTCCATCAATGTAACGAACCGCCCCGGGATCTTGTGGTTGTACTCGTACCTGTACGACGGGGCCACCGTGTGGCTTGACCGGAAGCGGCTCAAGTTCCAGCAAGCCTGTTCGGCACCACCGCCTCGTACATCCAGTGCGAAGTAGTGGTTACATGCCCCTTTCGGACGTACTTCGCCACCGAGGTCCCGAAGTCCGCCATGTCGAACCGACGGGTGACGCGCACCACGTAGCCCTCCTGCTCGTCGCCGGGAGAGGCCGCCGACTGCCCAGTCCAGCACGCCTTCACCTTCGCCTCGTCCCACACCCCCCGGTACAGGACCGGAGCGTGCTGGAGGCCGAGGAGGGAGCACCAGTCCACCGTCTCGTCCCACGAGAGGCAGGTGGTGTCCTCGTAGATGCCGAACACCATGAAGTAGGACACCAGCGCGTTGTAGGCGATGGAGTGCCGGGCGTAGAGGTTCTCCCCACACACCCGGATGTTCGAGGGCAGCCCCTCGGTGCCCACCTGCTTCGCAAGCTGACGCACCCAGTCCCGGCTCTTGTGGCCCTTCGAGTCGATCGAGCGGGCGTGCGTGTAGCCGTCCGCGTAGATGGTGGTGTTCTCCCCATCACATTTCTCTGTGACGACCACCTCGAGCCCAGCAAAGAGGCTCTCCACCTCGGAGTGCATCTTGTCGTCGCTCGTCGCTCCGGGGCTCCACGGCAAGTGGAACGTGCGGCTGTACTTGGTACGGTCGATGGTAGACACGGCCCACCTCCTTCTTTCACTACTACGCGGAACCACTCAAAACTGAACCTCGGAGACGCAGATGACTGCTGAAGACCTCGCGAAGCTGTTCCACGACAACTACGAGCGCCTGGCTCCCTCCCACGGCTACGAGACGAGGAAGGACTCAGCCGTCCCCTGGGAGTCCGTCCCCGAGCGGAACAAGTCCCTGATGATCGCGACGTGTGCCGCCGTTCTCGATGAAGTCGCCCGCCGAGAAGCCAAAGCCCGGGAGGTCTTCGAGGCCATCCGCGACTTCGATCGGGTCGAGGTCGTCAAGGATGCCTTCGCCTACGATCGCCTCCAGGGAGCCTACCGTGAAGCCGCTCGTCAGGGACTCGCCTTCTTGAACGGCGAAAGCTGACCTTGTAGCTTGGTGCGGAGGGGCTCGAACTCCTCCCACTCGATGCTCTCCTTCACCTTGGCCCACACCTCGTTGGCCTCCCCGAAGTCCACGATGCGCCCATGCTCGAGGATCTGTCGGGCAAACATGAGCACCCGGATCGAGTGGTAGAGCTTCTTCTGGGAGGCGTCGAGTTCGTCCTCCCAGAGCTTCGTGGCCTTCTTCCAGTCCGCGTCCGCCGTCTCCCCAGACTTGTCCACGAGCCTCGCCCGGTGGAGCTTGAAGGCGAACGCCGGACCGTCCTTGAGCCGAGCCTCCTTCGGAGCAAACAGGCACTCCAACGCGAACATTGAGTGCCCCGCCAACGACGCCTCGAACGACTCGACCGTGTGGAGGGTGATGTTGATGCCCGGCCGGAACACAAGGTCCCGCTTTCCCTGATGCAGCACCACGAGGAAGTCCTCGTCCGAGGCTTCCGTGGCGCACCCGTACACCCGCGACCCGACGAGGAACACGCTGTGAACCGCCTCGTCGGGCACCTTCAGGAAGGTGAGGATGTCGGCGTAGCGGGTCATGCTCGTCTCTTGGCCGTGAACCCCGTCCAACGCGGAGGAGGAGGGCAGTCCGAGGCGGATACCCCGTCGTGAGGCTCGACGCTCAACCGCCCCGACATCCCATGGCGCGAGAGGCACCGTGCGAGCACCCCCCGAGCATTGTCCGGTGGCTTGTGCCACCAGTTTCGCCCGCCAAGGGGCGGGAAGTCCGGGTCGATCTCCCGCAGTTCGTTGAGGGCCTTGGCGAGTCTGTTGTCGCCCTCCGTCACCTCGATCTGGACGTACACGTCAGCCATGGCTCAGCCCCCACGGCAACCCCTCGGTGAACCCGAACGCCCCACGTACCTGCCCGGTGCCGTCGAGCACGAGCATCCGATGGGCCTCGTCCACGTCGGGGTACTCCCAGCCCTCAAGCTGGGAGGCGAGCACCTTCGGCGGCACCGCATGGGTCCGCTTCTGGTTGCGCGCAGCGTTGTCCTCGGGCTTCAGGTGGATGACGACCAAGGTGACGAGCGCCTTGTAGGCGAACCCCGTCTCACACACCATCGAGCGGAAGTCCTTGCGAAGGTTCGTGGCGTCCCACACGACCTTCCGGCCCGGACGGAGGGCCGCCTTCAGCCGGAACTGTGCCTCCTGACGCACCTGGCCGTTCATGGTCTGGTCGGCCCGGTCGCCGGACATCTCCTCGCGGAGGTTGTCGAGGGACACCACCTCGTAGTCGGGGAGGTGCTTCTCGATGAACGTGGACTTACCGCTGCCGCTCGGCCCGCAGAGCACGACCAACTCCGGCGGGGTCGCGTTCTCCTGGAACACGAGGAAGCCGCCCTCCTCGGGCGTTGCGATCTTGCCGTCCTCCACCGCCCGGATGGCCTCGCCGAACACACGGTCCCGGAACGCAAGAGGCCGGTCAGCCGTGAGGTCAGCGAAGTGAGCCCGCCACTCCTCGAGCCACCCTGGAGGAGCGTACTCCTCCGAGCCGAGGAGGTACATCTCGAGGTGCTCCAACTGCTTCGGGAGGTCCGGACAGATGCGGCCTCGCATGTCGGCCTGCTCCATGAAGGTGACCCGGAACGGGTCCACCTTGCGGGAGAGCCGCTTGTACTCGCCGGGCGGCTTGTCCTTCACCACCAGGAGCTTCGGCTCCTGGTGGCACCCCACGATGCCCATGACGTGCCACAGGCTCTCCCAGGAGAGTCCTGAGTCCACGAGGATGGGCGCGATGAGGGACCGCCCCTGGGCCTCGTGTCGCGGGGCCGCCACGCGCTCGACTCCCCGGATCTCCATCCGCTTGGTCGTCCACGGCTTCGCCACGTCGTGGAACAACGCCCCGAGGATCAACTCCCGCTGGACGACGGGCGGTATCGACTTTCCGATGTCCGTATCGAAAGACCGATAGAGTTCGTCCAAAACCATGTCGGTGTGGGTGTAGACATCGCCCTCGGCGTGCCACTCGGGGTCCTGCGGCGTGTCCTTCAGCCGACGGAGAGCGGGCACGGCTTCGCCGAACGCCCAGGTGAGGGTGTTGAGGTCGGGGCGGGCTCCCGCGAGGAGGTTGTCGAGCATCTGCCGCATGGAGCCTTCTACTCCGCCGGGCGTTCCACCACAGGGTGCAACTTCAACCCTTCGGGCGTGTTCTCGAGGATCTGGTAGGTGTCACAGGCCGCCTGAAGCGCCTTGTTGTCCAGCCCCAGCATGACCGCGTGGAGCTTGACCCGGTGTTTTGCCAGCAGGGGCCGCATGGTCGCGGCCATCTGCTGGCTGTCCTCGCCATCCGTGATGATGAGGAGGTCGGCAGTGTCGTACTCCATCTTGGCGAAGTCGCCCATCGCGACCTTCAGCGCGTTGAGGATGTCGGTGCCCGAGCCCTGGGTGATCCGCTCGATGTTCCGGGCCATTCCCAACACCTGGACCGGGGAGATCGCCGTGTTCAAAGGGCCGATTCGTTGGTCGAACGCCCGGATGCTGAAGGTCGCCTCCATGCGGAGGGCGTCGAGGAGCACCTTGATCGTGAGCGCCTTCCACACGGGCGGACGCCAGGTGTGGTCGTACATGGACGGTGACACGTCCAACAGCACGTAGACCGTGTGAACGATGTCCTTGTACTGGGCCTCGTGAACGTCCTCCATCATCGGGATGTTCCGCACGGGCACCTGGACGAGCATCTCCCCGCTCGCCAGCCGGGCCATGAACACGTCGTCGTCCATCGCCCACTCGTCCGCCGTGATC
>ERZ1066134.409-NODE-409-length-23373-cov-8.060211_pt1 | contig 23373 bp, 18 predicted proteins | sample MGYA00382781_ERZ1066134 | MGnify/ENA primary metagenome ERZ1066134 (study PRJEB33369, sample SAMEA5778364) | biofilm metagenome | biome: Industrial cooling water; feature: Water cooling tower basin; material: Biofilm | place: United Arab Emirates | collected... | reverse complement strand
GAGCAAGACAGCATCAAGTCGTGGTCTAATATCCTCAGCTTGAGTTTCAGCAGGGAAGTAGAGCCTTTCAATGCTTTTAGTCCCAACGGAGACGGTGTGAACGATGAATACAAAGTAAAAAATATCGAGGCTTGGAAAAATGCAGAAATATTCATTTTCAACCGCTGGGGAGGCAAAGTATACTATGCCAAACCTTACAACAACGACTGGAAAGGCGAGGGAATGACCGATGGCACTTATTTCTACATCATTAAACTAAACGACAGCAGACAGCCAAAACCATTTAAAGGAAGCATTCTGCTGCAACGATAGACTGAAAAAAACTTTGTGAAACTCTGTGTATTTACTTTGTGGCTCTTTGTGGCACAATTTAGAAAGCAGAAACATATCAATAGAAAAGTATGAAGAAGTTATTAAAATATTATCTGGTTTTTGTCACTTTGTTCTCCGGTGTTTGGGAGGCAAAAGCACAGCAAGATGCCCATTTTACACAATACATGTTTAACAACCAGTATTTCAATCCGGCATTTGCGGGCACACAGGAATACATTACCGGAATGCTGTTTTACCGCAGGCAATGGGTGGGAATGCCGGGTGCGCCCATTTCTCAGAATTTTACTGGAATATTGCCATTCAAAAGAAAGCATTTTGCTGTGGCTCTCAATTTGGTAAACGACCAAATAGGTGAGGTGCGCACAGGCGCATTAAACATCAATGCAGCATTTTCATATTATATCAATTTAAAAAATGGCCGTTTATCATTTGGTTTGGGTCTGGGCTTGCAGCAATATAGGGTAGAAACAGCCAATATTAGAGCTGAAAACACATCAGATTTGGCTTTTTCGGGTACTTCGGCAGCCCCGCCTATTCAGCCTGATTTCAATTTTGGTATATTTTATAAAACACAGCGCTATTATGTCGGCATTTCTTCTACCCACCTTAACAATCCGGGCAGAAGAATCACTACTTACAAAGCAGAAAATCCTGCAAATACGGCCCGTCACTATTATCTAACGGGCGGATATACATTTGAAGTAGATGAGAAATTTAAAGTAACGCCTTCTTTTATAGGTAGATATTCGGAGTCTAAAGAATTTACGCAAAATTTCTCTACCGATTTTTCTGTAAAGACCGACTATATAGATATGGTTTGGCTCGGCACTTCATATAGAACCACGGGTGTTTTGGCATTTTTCACCGGACTGAACATAGGCAAAATTCAGCCCGATAAATTCAAAGAAAACATAAGAATAGGCTACGCCTACGATGTGTCTGTGTCAGCCACGCCCAGCTACAACACAGGGTCACACGAAATCTTTATCAGCTACATGTACGCTCCGAAGGTGAAGCGCATGATGCCTAAGTTTAAATAATATCCAACTACATAATTATTAACATGATTTGATATTAAATAAACTCATTTTTATACTTCACCATTCCGATTTTGAGCGTATTTTTGCCCAACCCTAAATTTTTGGGAACATATCTATCATGGCGAAAGTTACCGAGCATATCAAAAATGCTAAAAACACATTATTCTCTTTTGAGATTCTGCCTCCACTGAAAGGCGAAAGTATTCAAAATATATATGGGGCTATAGACCCACTGATGGAGTTCAAGCCTCCTTTCATAGAAGTAACCTACCACAGAGAGGAATTTGTCTATAAAAAACTGCCAAACGGAAATCTTGAAAAGAGAGCCACTCGCAAACGCCCCGGAACGGTGGGCATTTGTGCGGCCATCATGAATAAATACAAAATTGATGCAGTGCCTCACTTGATTTGTGGAGGTTTTAATAAAGAAGAAACCGAAAATGCACTCATAGACCTTAATTTTTTAGGAATTGACAATGTATTGGTTCTCAGAGGCGATGCAATAAAAAGTGAGGGGGTATTTATTCCTGAAAAAGATGGACATGCCTATGCTTCGGACTTGCTTCAACAAGTGGCCAATATGAACAAAGGCATTTATATGGATGATGATTTGGCACACGCAGCACCCAGCAATTTCTGCATAGGAGTAGCAGGCTACCCCGAAAAGCATTTCGAAGCGCCTAATTTAAAATCAGACCTAAAATACTTGAAATTAAAAGTAGATTTGGGAGCTGAATACATTGTCACGCAGATGTTTTTTGATAATAAAAAGTATTTTGAATTTGTAGATTTGTGCCGAAAAGAAGGTATCAATGTGCCAATTATTCCGGGTTTGAAGCCGCTTTCTACCAAAAAACAAATGACAGTATTACCGAGTATTTTTCATATAGATTTGCCCGAAGACTTGGCCGATGCTGTGGAAAAAGCCAAAGACAACGAGGCAGTGAAAAAGGTGGGAATCGAATGGTGTGTGCAGCAATCGAAAGAGCTGATGAAAGCCGGAGTGCCCGTATTGCACTATTACACCATGAGCAAATCGCAAGCTGTGCGTGAGATTGCAAGTCAATTGTTTTAACGTTTCATTCATTTCGATTATTTAAGAACAACCTAAATCATGCTTAAAATTGCTATTATCGGCTGTGGAAACATGGGTTTGACCTATGCCAAATCGTTTTTACAGTACAATTTGGTGCAGAAAGACGACCTTTTGCTCATCGAAAAAAACGCAGAATACAAAGAGCGTTTGTTGCCCTTTGGCAATGTGGTGAGTGTAATTGATGAAAAGATCAAAAGATATGATGCCATCATTTTGGCTGTAAAACCGCAAGATTCTAAGGCTGTTTATCCTGATTTGAAAAAATACCTGGAGCCGCACCAGTTGATTATTTCTATCATGGCGGGGATTCCTATTCAAGTTTTGGAGGAAAATTTGGGTCATGACACCATCGTGAGGGCCATGCCGAACACTCCAGCACAGCTTGGCATGGGCATTACAGGCTTTACCGCGGGAAAAAATACTAAAATTCAATCCATACTCAAAGCCGATAACTTGCTGAATGCGACAGGTAAAACGGTATTTTTGGAAAACGAATCGCTTCTTGATGCAGTGACGGCACTGAGTGGTAGTGGCCCAGCTTATTTCTACTACATAGTAGATGCTATGATCCAAGCAGGGGTGAAAATGGGTTTAGAAGAACCCGTAGCAGCACTTTTGGTAAAGCAAACCATGAATGGTTCGTTTCACTTGATGAACAACTCAGACAAATCTTTGCAAGAGTTGATAGCAGCCGTGAAGTCAAAAGGGGGTACCACAGAAGCTGCATTGAACACATTTGCCGACAAAGGACTGTCTGAAACCATTAAAGAAGGATTGTACGCTGCTGAAAGCAGGGCGAAAGAGCTTTCGAAGCTGTAGAAATTCGTTCACCTATATCTTATAATTATTTTTGTCCAACATTTTGTCCATTCTTAAGATATGAAATTTTACGTTGATACATCCGTTTGGGGAGGATACTATGATAAAGAGTTTTCAGAATGGACAATTCCCTTTATTGAACAAGCAATACAAGGAAAGTTTACAATCGTACTTTCAGACATTACAATAAGGGAACTTCAAGAAGCTCCCTCAAATGTGTGTATATTGCCTGAAAAAATACCATCTAAATTCATTGAACTTATTGATATTACTGATGAGCAGTTAACCCTTGCAGATAATTACATTAAAGAAGGTGCTTTAACTCCGAAATACTATTCAGACGCGCAACATATAGCTATATCAACTACTATCAAGGTGGACAGTCTAGTAAGCTGGAATTTTAAACACATGGTAATTTTCTTCCATATCAAACAATATAACTCAATAAATCTTAAATTTGGATACCAAACTATAGACATCAGAACGCCTAAAGAAGTAACTTATGCAACAGAAAATGACTAAAATTGCTAAAAATGACTTCCATGCTGTAGAATTTATGAGACAAGTAAGAGAAAAATTGTCTTCTGAATATCAAAAAGACAAAGGAAAATATTTGGCAAATGCTCGGGAGGCAATGAAGGCTTTTAAGGATAGACAAATTAATACCGTTTAAAAAAGATATTATAGAGTTTTAGCGTTACAAATATGTCTTCTTTATTAAAACTTAGAATTAATATTTTTTTAAAAATCTAGTGATTTCCATATTCATAAAAGAACTCAATTCGTTTTTCGACTCGCTTATTGCTTATCTCTTCATAGGGGTATTTTTGGTGGCCATAGGCTTTTTCATGTGGATTTATCCGCAAGAAAATGTTCTTGATTTGGGCTTTGCCGAAATGAACACGCTCTTTTCAAATGCACCATATATATTGATGTTTTTGATTTCTGCTGCTACCATGCGCAGCTTTGCCGAAGAAAAAAAATCAGGTACGCTGGAGCTGCTTTTCACCAAGCCGCTCACCGATTGGCAAATTGTATCAGGTAAATTTTTGGCAAGCTACACCATAGTGATTTTCAGCTTGTTACCCACATTTGTTTATTATTATTCCATCTACCAATTGGGCGACCCCAAAGGCAATCTCGATACTCCGGGCATCATTGGTTCATACATTGGCCTTTTTCTATTGGCAGGTGTTTTCACGGCTTTGGGTATTTTGGCTTCGTCTCTTTCCGAAAATCAGATTGTGTCTTTCATCTATGCTTTGCTGTTGTGTTATCTGTTTTACACAGGTTTTGCAGCAATTTCGGGCTTAGATATGCTCAAATCATTGAGCGAACAAGTGCAAATGCTCGGCATTGAATATCACTACACTTCCGTGAGCCGCGGACTGGTAGACTCTAGAGATATTGTATATTTTATAAGTGTGATTATCGCCTCATTGTCAGGCACTAAGCTGGTGTTGGAGTCGAGAAATTGGTGAATGCCCGCTTAAATCTACCCCGAAGAAAATGAACAATAAAAAACGTTTTGAAATCATTAATTTTTTGTTGGCAGTCTACTGCTTGCTATTGCTAAACGTCATTTCGTGGCATTATTTTTTTAGGGTAGACCTCACTGAAGAAAAGCGATATACCATTACCCAAGCATCGAAAAACACCCTCCAATCGGTGGATGATGTGATTTTTATTGAAATATATTTGGAAGGCGACTTGCCCGCTGGTTTCAAACGCCTTCAGCGCAGCATCAAGGAAACGCTTGACGAGTTCAGAATATATTCCGGAGGAAACATTCAATATAAATTTACCGACCCTTTGGCCGAAAGTGATGAAAAAATGAAGTCGCGCTTCATGTACTCATTGGCTCAAAAAGGGGTGCAACCCACCAATTTGTTTGTAAATGAAAATGGGAAACAGACAGAAAAAATCATTTTTCCCGGAGCTATATTGAACTACAAGGGTAGGGAAGTGCCACTTTTGTTTTTAAAAGGAGCATCGGGTGCTTCTCCTTCCGAGGCTTTGAACCAATCGGTAGAAGGGATAGAGTTCGAGCTCATTTCTGCCATAAAAAAGCTCACTTCCATCAGAAAAAAGCGAATAGCCATTTTGCAAGGCCATGACGAAGCCGATGGGATAGCCACAGATGAAGTGTATCAAACCCTCAAAGAAGGCTATTTGGTAGACAAATTGAATCTTTCACAGGTAAATGACATAAAGTCTTATTTTGATATTTTATTGATAATTGCTCCTAAAAAACCGTTTACAGATGCCGAAAAGCTGAAAATAGACCAGTTTGTGATGAAAGGCGGCAAAATATTAGCCTTCATAGAAAAAGCCGATGTAAACCAAGAGAAACTAGGGACAGACGAGAGTTTGGCGGGTATTTACGATTTGAATATAGACGATTTGCTGTTTCGCTATGGCATCAGGGTGAATAATGATTTGATTTTAGATTTGCAATCGGGAGCTATCCCTATGGTGACGGGTATGTTGGGCGACAAGCCACAGACACGCCTCATGCCTTGGGTATTTCACCCCATGATTACCCAATTTGGCAGCCATACCACGGTGAAAAATATGGGCACGGTTTATACAAAATACATCAGTAGTATCGACACGGTTAAAGCCTTGGGAATCAATAAAATACCCTTGGCTTATTCGTCAAATTACAACAAAGTGGCTACGCTTCCTGCCAATATCAGTCTTGAAAAAGCCCGCAAGCAGCCTGACCCTGCCGAGTATAATTCCAAACCAAACATCACGGGAGTGCTGTTGGAAGGTAATTTCAGGTCTTTGTTTGCCAACAGGCTTTCAAAAGAAAAAGCAGACTCCATTGGTTTTATTGAAAATGGTACAAAATCGCAAATCATCGTGTTTTCCGATGCCGATATGGTTTACAATGAATCCACACCCGACAAAAAACAGCTTTTCCCGATGGGCTTCGATAAATATATGGGCAAAAAATTTGCCAATAAGGAGCTATTCAGCAACTGCATCACCTTCTTGGCAGATGAAAACGGAATCATGTATGCCAGGCTTAAAGAGGTGAAATTGAGACCTTTGGATAAGATAAAAGTAAAAGAAGAGCGCACAAAGTGGCAGTTGATAAATGTGGCGGTTCCTGTATTTTTAATAATTTTGATTGGCTTCGTCAAATACAATATTAGAAAATCACGTTACGCCAATTGACATAATTTTTTGTACGATTCATAGTTTAAATTTCATTTAAATTAAGCTAATATAGCGTTCTGTTTTACATACTCTATATCTATGCTACACTATGTTAATCGTATTTTACACTTCAATATATTAATGTCTATACTTGTGATAGGTATTAATTGTGAATCAATCGCTCAATCCTTTTCAGATAGTTTTTGGGAAGACCCGCACATAAACGGGGTAGATAGGCTTCCAATGAGAGCTGCATCACAACCCTTTGCCACTGAGAAATCGGCTATTGCAGCCAAATGGGGCAGTTCAGATAGAATAAAATCGCTGAATGGCGTATGGAAATTTAATTTTTCTCCTACTCCCGAACAAGCACCCAAAGATTTTTTCAATCCATCATTCGATGCCTCAAAATGGGATAATTTGCAAGTGCCTTCCAATTGGGAGCTAAAAGGTTATGGCACAGCTATTTACACCAATATTAAATATCCTTTTGAAGTAAATCCGCCTTTTATTGCTCATATAGACAATCCTGTAGGCTGCTATATTCAAGAATTTGAAGTGCCCCAAACATGGAAAGAAATGCGTGTATTGCTGCATTTTGGGGGCGTTTCATCCGCTTATTATGTATGGATAAATGGAAAAGAAGTGGGCTATAGCGAAGATAGCTATCTGCCTGCCGATTTTGAAATCACAAAACATTTAAAACCCGGAAAAAATAAACTTGCTGTAAAAGTAATGCGCTGGTCAGACGGTAGCTATCTGGAAGACCAAGACCATTGGCGATTGAGCGGTATACAAAGAGAAGTGTATTTAGAGGCTGTTCCACAGGCTTTTATCTCTGATTTTTTTGTGAAAACGGAGTTGGATTCTGTCTACACAGATGCTGAAATTAAAGTGATAGCAAGGGTAAATGGCATAAATTCAAAAAATGCCAAGGGTTGGACTTTATCGGCCCAATTGTATGATGCAGATGGAAAAGCAGTGCTGGACGCACCTCTAAAAAGAAATATGGTTGAGCATTTGCGCCTCGAAATGGGTCATTTATTCAATCAGTGGAGCTTTCCTGATTTGAATATGTATGCTAAAGTAACGAATCCCAAAAAATGGAGTGCAGAGTACCCCAATTTATACACTTTTACCATTTCGTTGAGCGATTCTACTGGCAAAGTTCACGAAGTGAGAAGCTCAAAAATTGGTTTCAGAAAAATAGAAACCGGAGCTTTTGGCCTAAAGGTGAATGGCAAAAAAGTATTGATTCAAGGAGCAAACAGGCACGAATTTGACCAAACAGAAGGAAAAGTGCTCTCGCTTGAGTCGATGATTAATGATATTAAATTGCTAAAGCAGTTTAATTTCAACTCTGTCCGCACTTGCCACTATCCCAATGACGAGCGTTGGTACGACTTGTGCGATGAATATGGAATTTACCTTTTGGACGAGACCAATATAGAAACACATGGTTTGGGTTCATACCTATCTCAGCACCCTGATTGGACAAAAGCGTATGTAGAAAGAGCCCAGCGCATGGTAGAACGAGATAAAAACCATCCTTCTATTATATTTTGGTCGCTTGGAAACGAGTCTGGACAAGGTCCAAACCATGCTGCAATGGCGGGATGGATAAAAAGCTATGACCCATCAAGACCCATACATTATGAAGGCACTCAGTTTGTTACTTGGGACAAAAGCAAGAAAGAAGATCCGTTTTATGTGGATATGTATAGCAGAATGTATCATCCACTCGGAATGATGATAGACTTAGCAAATAATGGAGATACAAGACCCGTAATTTACTGCGAATATGCGCACTCTATGGGAAATTCCTCGGGAAATTTGGATAAATACTGGAAAGCTTTCAAGGCGTACCCACGAATGATTGGCGGTTATGTGTGGGACTGGGTAGACCAAGGCCTGCTCATGAAAACAAAAGATGGAAAAACGTATTGGGGTTATGGTGGCGACCATGGTGAGCCTATCAATGACGGTAATTTTTGTTTTAATGGTGTGGTGTTCCCTGACAGAAGTCTGAAACCCGCCACTTGGGAGTTTAAAAAAGCGATGCAAAACATTGACTTTAAGGCTATTAATCTCGAAAAAAGTGAAATTAGAATCGTAAATAATTATCCATTTTCAAACCTAAATGAGTTTGTGTTTGATTGGAAACTAGAACAAAATGGCGTTCTTATTCAAAAAGGGACACTTCCAGCTTTAAATGTAAATTCTTTTGACTCTGCCAAAGTAAATATTCCACTAAAACAGCCTAAAGCTGAAGCAGGAAAGGAATTGTATTTGTTTATATCTGCCAAGCTGAAAAATGCACAAAAATGGGCTGATGTCGGTCACGAAGTGGCTTGGGAACAGTTCAAACTCAACAAAGAAGAATTTGTAAATCAAGTAGAGATAGCCAAAGAAAAAGGTGTACAAACTACTGAAAATCAAGATTTTATCATATTTTCTTCAAAAGATGTCGAATATAAATTCGATAAAAAATCGGGCTTGCTAACTTCTGTATCTTTAAAAGGGAAAAACATGCTCTCAAAGCCTTTGATACCTAATTTTTGGCGCGCACAAACCGACAACGACAGCCTTTGCGGCACAGCCAAGTTGACAAGAAAATGGCAGTTTCCTGCTTCAAAAATGAAGTTGAAAACCATAAAATCAGAGGTGGAAAATGTAGTAAAAACAGCATTTGAACTTCCTGACAGCCTTGGAAATCTATTGGTTATCTATACAATATTGGGTAGGGGAGACTTACTGGTAGATTTTGAGCTTAACAAATCGCAAACAGCACCGCCAGTGCCAAGAGTCGGAATGCAAACAGCCATTAATAAAGAATTTGATAACTTCTCTTGGTTTGGAATGGGTCCATACGACACATACGAAGACCGAAAAATGTCGGGAATAGTATCGCTACACAAAGCATCAATCAAAAAAGACTATGTGATGTTTCCTCAGCCGCAAGAAAGTGGCAACAAATGCTATGTTCGCTATGCTTCTATCAACAATGTAGCTGGACAGGGCTTAAAAGTGACTGGCGTGAATAATTTAATAAACATCTCTGCTGTTCCCTATTCACAGCGTCAATTGGAGTTGGCTCGCCATACCTATGATTTAACTGAAGAACCGGTAAATACCATTCATATAGATTTGAAGCAAATGGGCGTGGGCGGAGACGATAGTTGGAGTTCAAATGGAATGCCTCACAAAGAATATGTGCTGAGCGAGAAGGTGTACAAATTTCAATTTCTTTTGCAATTAAAGTAGGATTTTTTTGCTTTCAGGACATCAAACTGATTCCATCACTTTGAGCGATGGAATCCGTAACTACCCTCTCCTTAATAATTGGGTAATTACTTTGTCAATGTTATAAATCCATTTTCTTTGATTGATAAATTCTATTTTTAGTTTTTTATATATTTCTAATAATTTATTGCATTTTTACAGTCATTAATCACACTACTATCACTAAATAATTCTTTATTTACAAACCATGAAAATTGCATTCATTACACTTCCGTTGGTGGCATTGGTGTGCCTGTCAACTTTGGCTCAACCGATTAAGCTACATAAAGACAATCCGCATTATTTTGACTATAAAGGAAAACCCACAGTATTAATTACTTCGGGCGAGCATTATGGTGCAGTAGTGAATATGGATTTTGACTATGTCAAATATTTACAAACCCTCAAAAAAGAAGGTTTTAATCATACACGATTGTTTTTGGGCGATTATGTAGAAAATGTAGGTGCTTTTTGCATCGTGAGAAATACATTGGCACCTGCTCCGGGGCGTTTTATTGCACCTTGGATGCGTAGCAACACACCGGGTTTTGCTTATGGTGGCAATAAATTTGACCTTGACAAATGGAATCCTGAATATTTCAAACGCTTGAAAGGCTTTTTTGAAGAGGCCCAAAAAAATGATATAGTGGTAGAAGCTGTGTTGTTTTTTGTAGGTCCGGGCTGGGAAGCCATGCCGATGAATCCTAAAAATAACATCAATAAAACTACTGATATAAAAAACACCCAATACATGACCCTCAACAATGGCAACATCTTGAAATACCAAGAAGCTTATTGCAGGAAAATTGTAAATGAGTTGAATGGTTTTGACAATGTGATTTTCAATGTGGCCAACGAGCCTTGGTTTATTAACCAAGAGATAGAAGGTTTTTCAAGCCCACCTGCCAACGAAACTAAAGAATGGATTGAGAGAGTGTCGGAATGGATAAAAAACGAAGAAAGTAAGTTGGGTAAAACACACATTTTGTCGGTGGATTATGCCAACGAGGGCAAACCCATCAAAGAAGAATACCTAAAAACGTACTTTAAGAATATATCGGTTTTCAACCATCATTATGATAAAAATGCAGAGTCGCTCGCACTAAACTATCATTTGCCTGTGGCTATTACCTTCAACGAAACAGGTTTGATGCATGCCATAAGCCCACAATATCGTATGCAAGGCTGGAAATATATGTTAAGTGGTGGTGCATTGTACAACAATTTGGACTTTACTTTTCAAGTAGGGACAGAAGACGGCACTGGCAGCACCGAATATAGTTGCGATTGGTACAATGGCAGTACCTTTCCGCAAGTAAGGATGTCAATTAAGGCCATTAAAAACTTTATGGAATCGATAGATTTTATAAATATGCGACCACTTTCTGCTAAAGACATGGTAGAATGCCACGGGGATGAAAGATTTACGATTTTCGGAAAAGAAAATTTTTATGTTATTTATTTACAAGGCTCTTACCGAACCCGAGCATATTTAAAACTGAAAGATGGAAATTATAAGTTCACCTACATAAACCCCATCGATGGCAATGTCATCATGAAAAACAACCACATTGTTAAAGAAGGTAAAATGAACTTCTTAACGCCTGAATACCAAGAAGATATATTGATTAAAATAGAAAAAATGTAGCTTCAGGATTCCTTACCCAAATCGTTTGGTCAATGATTTTATCTTGACCAAACGGTTTTTTTACAGACTTTTTATGCACTTTTGCTATCCCCAAAACCTTAGCAACATTTAGTTTTAGTATTCACTAAGCATGCCTGAAAATCATTATCGGGCGTGTTTGTACACACTATTTGATATGAAGCGAAAAGGGAACAGGGTGTTAAGAACCTCAAAATATATCATCTATAAACAAACGCTCATAAAACCAAGTGACCATTTTTGGACATTTGTGGGTGCATTTATTGGTATTTCTGCTATAGGTATCATTCAAGGAAGCGATTTTTTGCGTGAGGATAACATTTTTCTGATTGGTTCTTTTGGGGCATCTGCCGTATTGGTGTTTGGAGCGTCTTCCAGCCCCTTGGCACAACCTCGCAATCTTATCTTGGGCCATTTGATTTCAGCATTTATTGGGGTGTCCGTTCATCAGTTTTTCCCCGACATGCTTTGGTTGGCATCGGCATTGGCTGTGGCCTTGTCGATAGTAGCTATGCAAATCACTAAATCGATGCACCCACCCGGTGGTGCTACTGCCTTGATTGCCAACATAGGTTCTGAGAAAATCAAGAGCCTGGGCTACTATTTTGTATTTTCCCCCGTATTATCAGGTGTGCTAATTCTTTTTGCTACTGCATTGGTTATCAACAATATACCTTCGAAAAGAAGCTATCCTTGTCGTTTACATTAACAGTTTCAAAATCTGTTTCATGCCATCTGTGGCTTTTTTTTCTATCAATGTCAGGTGTGGGCGAGGGGAGAGGTAAGGCATGTTGGGGTCTATAACATATGTTTCGCAACTTGAAGGTACATAATCTATCAGTCCGGCCGCAGGATAGACATTTAAGGAAGTACCTATCACAATGAAAATATCGGCTTTCTGAACAATTTTCACAGCCTTGGGAATTTCAGGAACTTCCTCCCCAAACCACACGATATGCGGCCTTAGCTGCGAACCCAGCTCACATTTGTCGCCCACATTCAGTTCTGTTCCTTTAATATCGTAAACCAACGATGGATTTGCCGTACTTCTTGATTTAAAAAGTTCTCCATGTAAATGAATAATGTGGCTGGAACCGGCTAGCTCATGAAGATTGTCTACATTTTGAGTAACAATAGTCACTTCGTATTTTTCTTCAAGTTTTGCCAAGGCATAGTGTGCCTCATTAGGCTTCACAGTGTGGGCTTGGCGTCTACGCTGGTTATAAAAATCCAGTACCAAGGCTTTGTTTTTAGCCCACCCTTCAGGAGAAGCCACTTCCATGATGTCATGACCTTCCCATAAGCCTCCGGCATCTCTAAAAGTTTTGATACCGCTTTCGGCACTTACACCCGCCCCTGAAAGAACTACCAGTTTTTTCATTTTATAAATTTATACTTCTAAAATAGTAATAGCCGCAGTATTTTAAAATTCTTTGAGCAAAAAATGAAAAAAGAAAAATCTCAATTTTTCCTGAAAAGATTTTTACAAGTCTTTTGAACTTAATAAAAATCACCGCCAAATAAAAAAGCCTCCGGTATATCACCCAATCAACCCCAATTAAAGTTCGGTCGGGTGAGTCAAGCGATTGCACTCGCTTAAATAAATTTATATATAGATTTGATAGCGAATACGGACGAATGGGGAGCTAACTTAAAAATCAATTCAAGTCTTGATTTTGTTAAAGTTTTTTTTGATTTTCGCAAAAAAGTAATTTTAACTCAATTTTATTATGAAAAAAATTCTCTTATTAATCCCTGTACTATTTTTGTTACTTAATTGTTCTAATGATGATCCTAAGCCTGTTGACCAAAGAGATAAATTTGTTGGTCGTTGGCGAGGAAATGCTGAATTTAGAATACCCAACGAATTAACAGAAACAGACGTTCTAGATTACAAAATTGAAAAATCGGGTCAAAGCTCAGTGTCAATTACAAATATGGATGATAATACGGTTGATGTATATTCACTTAATTCAAGTGGAAGTGCTATAGTTGTGCCCGAAAAGACTACTACAGAAAAGCTAGAAGATGGAACTTCTGTAGTGTATATTAGAAATCAATATTTTATTTCCTTTGAAAATAATAAACTAAAAATTGATGCATCTGGAAAAATTATTATTGATGGGGAAGAGTATGCAGCTACTATCAAAAGTGAGTTGAATAAACTATAACACAAAACCACCTTGCTCTTTATTAAAGGAATTTCAAATGCGAAAAAGAGTTATATAAAAATATTGCAGCTCTCCCAAAAGGTCATAAAAATGTCTTCGTTTTAAGCTAATTTTGAAGATAATCTTTAAGAAATCACCCTTTGGGAGGAGCTTCAATACAAACATAAAGCCTTTATGCTCTTTATTTTAGAAAGCTACTTCTAATCCTTCACCAAATAAGCTACACGCATTTTGGTTTCTTCAAAATTGTGACCTATAGAGATGTTCTGAACGATTGATTCGATGAGCTCATCAACTTTGTTTACGGCCACACCAATTTTCTGTGCAAAATTTTTACACATTTTCAATTCGTTGGGGTTGATGTTGTTGTCTATCATCATCATCTTAACCAAATCAAAAATTTGCTCAAATTTTGTGCTTCCTTTTTCTACAGAATAGCCTCCTTTTTGGGCTATTTCAGCCTTAAGTCTGTCCACATCGTTTGAAGAAATGTTGTACCTATTGGCTATTTTAAGCAAAAACTGATACTCGGTGTCTTCAAGCTTGCCATCAGCCATGGCCATTGACATAAGGTTTCTCAAATGCGATTTTCCCTTTTTCTTTTCCGGAGAAATAAATAAGTCTAATAGAGACATAGGTGTAATATTGTTTTGTATTTGGTGGTTTTAACGAACACTAAATTACAAAATGCAAATAATATTTTACAAAATAATATCTGATTTTTTTTGAAAATGAGGCATTTGACATGAAAAAATGGGTAATATTTCATGTTTTTTATTATCATATTCATAAACTATAAAAAACTTATTATTTTGTGTTCTTAGTAAAAATTTAAGATATCTATAAATATAAAAACCTTGTTTTCGGAGATTCTTACCAGTTTTTGTAATTTTTAGAATATTTGGTTTTTGAAGCTACATTTGTAAAAAAGTTCATGCCCCATGACCAAAAGAATAAAATTATCTGCTTTGGCGCTTTCTATTGTGGTTTTGATAGCGATGAGTGGATATTTTTCATTGCCATTTTTCTTTGAAAGTGTGATAAAAATAGAAATTGAAGGCATAATTGACGATATGTTCATGGGCAAGGCTTCTTATGAGAGTATATCGGTAAGTTCTTACGCAGATTTGCCATACCTCAAAATCACCCTGGGAAAGGTGTCTGTTTCCGATACTTTAAACAACAAACCTGATTCTGTTTTTCAATGCACGAAAGCGGCATTTTCTATTAGTCTTAAGGATTGGCTTCTTGACCACAGGTATGTTGTCAAAAAAATTAACATTGACAATCCGGTGGTAAAAGCCTTGGTTTTGAAAGACGGCACATCAAATTTTCTGAATATCATCAAGCAAGACACCTCGGGGCAATCGGACAAAGATACTGCTCAGTTCAATTTTAAAATAAATTCTTTCACGCTTACGAATGGTAGTATTTTTTATGTGGATAAACAACAAAAAAACAATTTTGAAGCCCATAACATACAGCTAAGCGGAGGTATAGACATAAGAAATGATTTGAGAAAAATAAAAATCAATTTCGAGACCCACGATGTTTTATTTAAACATAAAAAAATATTGTATCTCTACAGAAACACCATTGCTGCCGACATTAATCTTAATTACAATACCTCAACCAATACCATAAGTTTAGAAGATCATTTTTTTAGTATCGACTATTTCAAATTTGGTTTTGCAGGTTACATCACTAGCAAACCCAAAGAGTTGGAAATGAATTTGAAATTCAAAACCCAAGAAACCCAGCTGAAAAACATCATCAGCTTGATACCCGGTGTTTACAAGAAAGAGTACGAAAAATTTGATATGAAAGGGAGTTTTGGCTTGGATGGGGAGATAAAAGGGATTTACAATAAACGAAAAAAGCTTTTACCCTCATTTTTTGTACACTTCAAGCTGGATAGTGCTGAGTTTAAATACAAAGATTTGCCACAACCCATCACCGATTTGTCTTTAGACCTGCGTTTTGAAAAAAAATCAAAAGATTTAGAGCCAATCATTACCCTAAATAAATTTCATGCCAAGCTCGATAGCAATTACCTTGACGCTGTAGTTACCATAGTGGGTACTAAAAAACCGTATATCACAGGAAAGTTAAATGCCATTTTGGAACTTCATGAATTGAATCAGTACATCAAAATTGATTCGATAAAAATAGGTGGGCACATGTTGGCCAACATGACAGTAGACGGATTTTACGATGCTGATTCTAGCCGATTCCCGAAAATGTATGGAAATGTGGCACTAAACAAGGGATTTTTAAAGCGTTTTAACATTCCCTATGCTATGGAAAACATAGAATTGGAAACCAGTCTGAGAAATTCAACCGGCTTTGTACAAAACACAGCCTTAACATTATCAAAATTGAATTTTAATGTAGGAGGCGAAGCACTCCAAATGTACGGTAAGCTTGAAGACTTTAAAAAGTATAACTTCAACTTGTTTATGAAATCTGATTTGGATTTAGAAAAGCTTGCCAAATTGTTTTCTCTACAAAATCAAACCATCACGGGAACTACTTCAACCAAAATGATGGCCAAAGGCAGCCTCAATGATATAAAAAATGTATACATAAACGGTACTGCATCTTTTGCAAATGTGCATTGGATTGATGCCGAAGACGATTTAGATATTAGAATAAAACAGGGATATGCAGTTTTTTCGCCCGAACAACTCATTCTCTCGCGGTTTGATATGAAAATCCATGATTTTACCTTTGATGTAAACGGTACGTTCAAAAACTATTACCAATACTTGACATCTAGCAATGAAAAACTATATGCCAACCTCAGAATAAATGCTGATACGCTAAATTTGAACAGATTTATTAGAGAAAATTCTTCATCACCAAAATCCCAAAACGATTCTACCGATGCTAAAATAGAGGACATAAAGCCTAAAAAATCATTCGAAGTATTCAAAAATATATCTATTGATTTAAAATTTAATGCGAAACATGTCAAATACAACAAGTACAATGCTTCAGGTTTGGTACTGAGCTGCAAGGCAGATGAAAAACTGATTCAGTTGGAAAACGTAGCTTTCTCTACACTAGAATCTCGTGTCACGATTTCAAAATCGGAAATTTCACCTAAAAATTTCTCATTGAATTTTGATATAAAAAGCCTTGACACAAAAAAACTTCTAAAACTGATTTCAGATACAGAGCCAACAACAACCAAAGACACCACAAAAGACGAATCGAGTGCCGTAGTAAGCATCAATTACAAGTTAAAAGGAAATTTAGACAGTGATTTTAAACCCAAATTTGAACTTTTGGAAGGAAATGGAACAATATCGGTAGAAAAAGCCCGAATTAAGGGTCTGAAAGTGGCCGGACATATAGGCAAAGCTGCAAACCAACAAGATTTGCACCACCAAGAAATAGAAGAAACCACGATTGAAACCGAGATAAAAAACGCTAAAGTATTTATCAAGCCCTTTATTGTGAAATTGGGTAAATACACCACTCACTTCGAAGGAACTCACAGTTTTTCAAACGAAATCGATTATTTTGTGCGATTGGGAGTTCCGCCATTTAACAAAATAAAAATTCCGATGCACATCACCGGAACTCTAGACAATCCTGTAGTGAAAATTAATAAGAAGAAAGAAAAATCATAGCACACCAGCACAAAAACATATTCATACAGCTTTTAATAAATCCTTTTTTATAGCTTTGCGCTTCCTTGGACAGTGTTTTCAATTGTCTATTCTTTTAAAATTCAAATAGAAATATTCATCCCGCTGTTTCGGGACCGACCCTTGAATATCAAAAAAATATAATTAGCTCTCTTCGTGGGTTCAGAGGCAATAATATACGATGAAAGTAGGTATCTTTTTTGGAGGTCAATCGCGTGAAAGAGAAATTTCTTTTGCCGGAGGGCGCACAGTTTACGACAATCTAAATAAAAATTTATTTGAACCTGTACCTGTTTTTATCGACAGCTTGGGCCATTTTATACTTCTTGATTGGCAATATATTTATAAAGGCACTATCAGAGACTTTTTTCCGCCTTCTGAGTTTTATCCCGAATCCGAAAAGCAATTTCAAATATACATAGAAAGCTTATATAACATTGACAATGAGCAACTTAATGAAATAATTTCAAAAATAGGCAAAAGAATATATCCTCATGAATTTTCACAACTTTTTGATTTTGCCTTTTTGGCTTTGCATGGGCCGTTTGGTGAAGATGGCAATATTCAAGGACTATTAGAGTGGCACGAAATACCTTACTCAGGCTGCGGTATTTTGGCCTCGGCTATTGGAGTAAACAAGGTGGCTCAGAAACAGATTATGAGCAATTCGGGCTTTGATGTTCCACAATATGAGTTTATTAATGCTGATTTTTGGCAAAAAAGCGATTATGATAGCAGAAATGCAATATTTGATGATTTGGTAAACCACTTGGGATTACCACTGGTGGTAAAAGCCCCCAATCAGGGCTCATCTATCGGTGTAAGTGTAGTCACGGAAAACGATGTAAACGAATTTAGCAAAGCAGTTCAAAAGAGTTTGTTTATCGAAGTGCTTCAAAAAGCTGATTGGCAACAACTTAGCCAAGAAAAAAAGCACGAGTTTGTTTTCAATTTATGCGATATAAGAATCGGAATAGGTCTACCTGTAGTGGCCAAATCTCCATACACCAAAGGGGTAGGGGGGACCGAAATTTTTAGTCCATCGGCTTTACTTGAATTTGTGGATGAACATTTTTACTACGGTCATCAAACCATTATTCTCGAAAGCTCAAATTCTGAAAGTGGTTTTTTAGTCGAAAAGTTCATAAAAGGAGTAGAATTTTCTTGTATTGTTATTCAAGATGAGAATGGCAAGCCCATCGCATTGCCGCCAACACAAATTGTGAAAGGCAAAGAGATATTTGATTACAGAGCCAAATATTTGCCCGGTATCACCAGAAAAATCACCCCAATTGACCTGCCTATTCCCTTCATTAATAGAATACGAGAAGAATGCGAAAAATTATATCTGGCGTTGAACTGCAATGTATACGCTCGTTTAGACGGTTTTTTTGGCGATGATGGCAAAATATACCTCAACGACCCCAATACAACTTCAGGAATGTTGCCTTCCTCGTTTTTCTTTCACCAAGCAGCAGAAATAGGCCTAAATCCTTCTCAATTTATCACTTATATTATTCGTACTTCGCTTGCCGAAAGAATAAAAACAGGCAAAAACATTCATAAGCTGGAAAAACTGCTACATCAGCTTGATAATCAGTTGGTTGAGCTATCAAATTCAAAAAGTTCAAAGCAAAAAACAGCTGTGATTATGGGCGGATATTCTACAGAAAGGCATATTTCAGTAGAAAGTGGTCGAAATGTATATGAAAAGCTGGCTTCATCGGCCAAGTATGAACCCGTTCCTGTATTTTTGGCTTTACCAAACGGTGTGGAATTTCCCAAAGCAGGGGAGTATGAACTCTACGAGCTTCCGGCCAACATCATGTTAAAAGACAATGCAGATGACATAAAGGATAAAATTCAAAATCCTACAGAAACACATCCTATAATTCAAGCAATACTAGAGCAAACCTCGACCATAAGGGCAAAATTTGCCTCAAATTCGATTTTAAAAGCCAATAAAATATCATTTGATGATTTGGGTAAAAAATACAATCAAGTATTCATCGCTCTGCATGGACGTCCGGGCGAAGATGGAGAGCTACAAAGCATTCTTAAAAAATATAACATTAAATTCAATGGATCAGACGTAGAGAGTTCATCTATCTCTATCAACAAGTACGAAACCAATGAGAAACTAGCCCAGGCAGGATTTTTAGTTGCAAAACACCGACTGGTAAGCTCCGAAGAGTGGGGGAGCGATAAAAAAGCACTTTTCGATGATATTGAACAAGTATTTGCGTATCCATTCATAGCCAAGCCACACGATGACGGGTGTAGTTCGGCCGTTAAAAAAATCAAAAACAGAGCAGAATTGGAGGCTTTCGCTGCCATGATGTTTAGGAACCACGTTCAATTTTTGGAAAACGAAGCCAAAGTTCTGAACCTAAAATATCATGAAGAATTCCCAAGAAAAAAACACTTTTTGATAGAAGAATTGATTTCATCAAACGGTGCTTCTCATTTTTTGGAAATCACCGGAGGTATGCTCACTCATAGGCTTGCCGATGGCAGCATCCAATATGAAGTATTTGAACCTTCGGAAACACTTGCTTCAGGCGAAATATTATCTTTAGAAGAAAAATTTTTGGCAGGGGAGGGCCAAAACATCACTCCTGCCCGTTTTTCAAAAAATAGTGCTGAACAAAAACGAATAAGTGCCGAAGTACGAAACACATTAATGAATGTAGCCAAGACAATTAAAGTGGAAGGGTATTGCCGAATCGATGCTTTTGTGAGGATTTTTGCCGATGGGAAGGTCGAAACCATTATTATAGAAATCAATTCTTTACCTGGTATGACACCTGCTACTTGTATTTTTCACCAAAGTGCAATCAATGGTTACAAACCCTACGATTTTATAGATTCAATATTGGAATACGGCAAAACGGTTTGATAATTATTGTATAGAATTGTATTATTGAGTATATTCAAATAAAAAATGTGACATGGAAACCCTGATTGTAAAAACAAAAACCAAAGCACAATATGAGGCATTGAAAGCAGTTACTACTGCAATGAAAATGGATGTTAAAACTCTAGAAGATGTAGAAGATCTGCAATTGCTAAAATTGATGCAAGAGGGAGAAGATAGTGGTTTTTTATCTGAAGAGGAATCTATTAAATTTCTTAATACCTTAAAAACAAATTTGAAGTGAAAATATTGATTTCAAAGAAGGCATATAAAGAAATATCGAAGCTATCTCTTAAAATGCAAGAAGTCACTGCAAATGTATTAGAAGAAATAATTGAGTCGGAAAATATTGAACAAGTAGTAAATGCAAAAAAAATGAGAGGTCATTCATCTGCATATAAAATTTGGCTAAGTGGAGAATACAGGATGGGGTTGTTTGTCAAAGACAATATTGCATATATTACTACAGTTAAGTTAAGAAGTACCATATACAATACATTCCCTTAATTGTATTTAACATAATGTAAATTATACAACAAATACTATATACTGTTTAAACAATTATCTCAGATAATATTATTAAATAATCTCGTTAGTATATTTTTGTGCAATAATTCAATAAACTCTAGAATATGCTAGCCCATATAAAAAAAATATCAGTTCTGATTTTTATACTGTGTTTTAATAGGGTTTTTTCACAAGAAATTCAAGGAATAATAAAAGTAGACGCTGAGCTGATTCAGACCCAAGACAAGAGCTTTTTCAGAGATATGGAAAGCAACATTACCCAATTTGTGAACCAACGCAGATGGACAAGCGATAAATTTGGCCCAACGGAAAAGATTAAAGCTACATTTAACATAAAGTTAGAAAAAGCCGATGTGAGCACCGGCCGATATGAAGGTTCTTGCTTGGTTCAATTTTCCAGACCTGTTTACAATTCAAGCTATGAAACCATGACATTAAGCTTTTTTGACAAAGACTTTGACTTTGACTACACCATAGGCCAAACACTTGATTACAACGACAATGCTTTCATCACAAACATTTCCTCAATGATTGCATTTTATATATACATAGGATTGGGACAGGACTATGATAGTTTTTCCAAGCTGGGAGGAAATACCTATTTTGAAAAAGCAAATTTGGTAGTGACCAATGCTCAAAACGCACCAAACAACGGTTGGAGACAAATAGGAAACAATCCCAACAGTAGGTATTGGCTGATTGAAAATTTTATGAGCCCTACTTTCAAACAGTTCAGAGAAGCTACATACACATACTACAGACAAGGAATGGATTCCTTTGTAGAAAAACCCGAAGAAGCCCGAGGGAAAATTTTAGAGGCTTTGGCTTCGATAAAAGATGTACACGATGCAAAACCTAATGCTACTTTAATAAGAACATATTTTAATTCAAAAGATGGTGAGTTGATAAAAATATTTTCAGATGCAACTCCCATGGAAAAAACAAGGGCTATTGAGCTCTTGAAAGCCATGGATCCTACCAATACTGACAATTATGAGAAAATCATGAAATAGGCATTTTCTCCAGTCCCCTACTCTCTTTTTTGCAAAAATTAATTTGGGCGTATTTTTTTAACATTTTCAAAAACAAGGGTAAAATAATATCATATATGTATATTTTTACAAATAAAAACCATTAACCACTTGTTTTTTAGAGATGTACATTAAATCAATATAAAAGTCCATTTTTTAGGCATTGGTTCAAAAATTTCTACTGATTTCAGTTTTTTTTATTAAAAAATCGACCCTAAACATTTTTTTTTATTAATTTTTATATATTTGAGGCGTTGTTTTAACCAAATAAACCAAAAAAATCAAAAACATGTCGAATTTAAGATTTAAAGCACTGGAGTTTGTGCAAGCCAGAACTCCGGTCACTGTAACCCCACCGGCAGGAAGAGTTTCTGAATACTATGGTACCAATACTTATGGTATTGAAAACATGAAGTCTACCCTACCCCGCGATACATACAAAAAATTGATGGCATGTATTGAAAAAGGTGAGAAAATGGACGCTTATTTGGCAGATACAATAGCCGCTGCAATGAAAGCTTGGGCCATTTCAAAAGGTGTGACTCACTACACACACTGGTTTCAGCCACTGACTGGTACTACAGCCGAAAAACACGATGCTTTTTTTGAGCCTACTTCCGATGGCCGTGCTATTGAGTCGTTCAAAGGTTCTGCTTTGATTCAACAAGAACCCGATGCTTCTTCTTTCCCCAATGGTGGTATCCGTGCCACTTTTGAAGCACGTGGTTACACAGCATGGGACCCAACTTCTCCTGCTTTCGTTATGGACATGGGTGTGGGCAAAACACTTTGTATCCCTACCATTTTTGTTTCATATACTGGTGAAGCACTCGATTACAAAGCTCCTTTGCTAAAATCTATCGAAGCTATCGACAAAGCGGCTACAGCCGTGATGCAAGAATATTTCGATAGTGAAGTGACAAAAGTATATTGTACTTTAGGTCCTGAACAAGAATATTTTTTGGTTGACAGAGCTTTATTTTTAGCACGTCCTGATTTGGTGATGTGTGGTCGCTCACTTTTTGGACAAGTTTCTGCTCGCAACCAGCAATTGGAAGACCATTATTTTGGTTCTATCCCTCCAAGAGTATTGAATTTCATGGCCGATGCCGAGTTTGAAATGTTGAAATTGGGCATTCCTGTAAAAACTCGCCACAACGAGGTAGCCCCTTCACAATTTGAAGTTGCTCCTTTGTTTGAAGAGTTAAATCTTGCAGTAGATCACAATGCCCTATTGATGGATGTGATGGACAAAGTAGCTGAAAAACACGGCATGAAAATACTTTTCCATGAAAAACCATTTGCAGGTGTAAACGGAAGCGGTAAGCACAACAACTGGTCTATGGCTACAAACAACGGCCGTAACCTATTGGGCCCTAGCTCTAAACCAAAAGATAACCTTATTTTCTTAACATTCTGCGTAAACGTAGTAAAAGCGGTACACGACCATGCAGATTTGATGCGTGCTGCTATTGCCACAGTAGGTAACGAGCACCGCTTGGGTGCAAACGAAGCTCCTCCGGCTATTTTCTCTGTGTTCTTGGGCTCAACTATTTCATCTATTTTCGATGAATTGGAAAGCAACGGAAAAGTGAAAGTAGACAAAGGTGAGAACATGTATATGAAGTTGGGTATTGATCAGATTCCGGAGATCATTCTGGATGCT
>ERZ1066134.404-NODE-404-length-23912-cov-8.326445_pt1 | contig 23912 bp, 18 predicted proteins | sample MGYA00382781_ERZ1066134 | MGnify/ENA primary metagenome ERZ1066134 (study PRJEB33369, sample SAMEA5778364) | biofilm metagenome | biome: Industrial cooling water; feature: Water cooling tower basin; material: Biofilm | place: United Arab Emirates | collected... | reverse complement strand
ATTTCTTATCAATATTTTTTTAAAAGGTTCGTTTTTTCTTTTAGTATTTAAAACTTGGAAAGTGTATGTTAGCTAATTTTTTCTCTGATTGGCACTCCACTCAATGAGCTTTTCTGCACTTTCTAGCCCCTCTTTTACTATTTTTTCCTTTCCATATCCGTCATACGACATCAATAAATGTAAAATTTCATACGCATCGTTAAAATAATTCAACATTCGTTTGTCGTATTTGGCTAATGCCTCTTTGTACCACTCTACTGATTTTCTCCCCTTCTTTGGTGCTTCTAACAAGGCATCTAAAGCCACAAGCACTCCCGAATATGCGGTGTGCCCTGCCATTTTTATGTATTTTTTATCGGTATAGTACCCCTCGTTCTTTTGAGCTTTGGTGCTCAATATTTCCTTTGAGTTTTCAATATATCTTAATGCTTCTTTGTTCATATTATTTCATCTCATACAAATATACAATTCCATTGTAGCAAGTCTATTACTCTATCGGAGCTAGAAGTTCCATTTTTTTGAAAAATGGAACTTCTACTTACCCTCAGAAGCAGATTTTCTTTGTTTCCACCACCTAAGGATACCATCACTCAAAGCGATGGTATCCGTTTCGCTGCCAATCCTACCACACTTTCCATGTTTCAAAAGCTTGGAATGTGTATGTATCCAATATTTAGCATTTTCTTCCCTATTACGCTTCTATCTCATATCTTATCGTTCATATCTTATAACTCATAACTCATCTCTCATCAAAGTAATACTCGTGTATGTAACAGATACAATATTAATATCAATTAGTAATTTATCAAAAACAAATTTTCAGAAAAATGTAAAAATTGGAGATATAAATTATAAGAGATGAACTATGAAAGATAAGATAATAGATATGAGATGAGATATGAACAATAAGATATAAGATGTCACCTATCAGTTGTCACCTATCACTTATAACCTCTCATCTGTCACTTGACACCTCCACCGGGTTACTTTCCTTCCTTTTTTTGCATATACTTACGTTTTTTTTGCTGTTGTGCCACTTTGCACTATATTTGTAACAAAGCCTAAATTTCTGCTATGAAAAAAATATTTTACTTGTTTTGTTTCTCACTTTTTTTATTTTCGTCTAGTGTATACTCCCAGGTTACGATTTCTAATTTTGGAAATAACTCAAGTGGTTTTTACACAGGGCAAAAAGGAATAAGCCCATGTAATGGCGAAGAAATAACTATTATAGGTACCAATTTTGATGACGGAATAGCATCTCCTATTGTTACTTCGGGTGCTAGCATGAGTATATGGGAAGTATTATCGTTTACTAGCACAATTATTGTGGCAAAAATCCCTGAATTACCCACAGGAAGTAGCTATATATATTCAGGAATAGTACAAGTGTCAAATCTTAATGGAAACGCTAGTTCGTCCCCAAATGTAATAGAAGTAGAACCTTGCCCCGACAACATAGTTGTTCCTGTTCCTATACAGTCTAAAATAACTTTATCAGGGATAGATCTTAGTTCAATATCTAGTCTTTATGTTCATAACATAGATATTTCAGCCAGTACTAGTAGCATACCATTTAATATTCTTTCTAATAACGATATAGAATTTGTAATACCGAATGAATCTACATTAGTAGGTACTAATAATGTTTTAGAGGTAGATGTTTTGGGTACTGTAGTTAACTTTACGGGTGGCTTTGTGACTTCGGCATTTGAGATTACACCTACACCAACTTTTAATTCCATCACTCCAAACGCAGCAACTTATCAATCTAATGAAGCAGGAAGTCTAACTTTTAGCTCAGATTTTTCATTTGCTCCTGAAAATAAATATATTGTAGAGTTTTCAAGCGATGGCTTTACATTCCAACAGATAGGAGAATTATCTTCTACAAATGCTACTAATATTGGTTTTACTCTACCAAGCAATCTCGTAGATGGCTCATATCAATTAAGATTAAAATCTACAAATCCCCAAACCATAAGTAGTAATGTTCCTATTACAGTTTCAAATTCTTTACCACAAACTTTATCACTCATATTTACTCCTAACATTTCATATAATGTTGGGGAGACACTCACGATTGGCTATTCGGTAAGTGGAGCAAATTTTAATTCGAATAATGAATTATTTGTTTACATGTCAGATGGTGAGGGTGATTTTGGAAATGGTTTTTTAATAGGCCAGAGCAGTGGTTTTGTAGTTTCTGGTAGTGGAAGCATTAACTGTACTTTACCCAATAGTGTGCCTGCGCCCGGGAGTTCGGGCTTTAGAATAAGAATAGAAAGTTCTAATCCATCAGGGGTTATAAGCAACGAGAGTGATCCTTTTTCAGTTTTTGACCCAGTACCCACTGTCACCGGTATAATTCCTTTAAACGGACGCCCAGGGGATGTAATTACTATTTCGGGAGGATTGCTAGATTTGGTTCAGTCTGTTGAATTTTCATCCGGAATATTTGTATATGATTTTCAAGTAAATAATAATGGTTCGGCTTTGGTCGTTACGTTACCGGGTTATGGCTTTGGTTTAATAGTAGCAAGTTCTCTTGGGGTGAATTTGCATACGCAAAGGTCTTCTATTAACACTTCTCCATTAAATTTCACATTTTCAGCACCTCCTGTGCCACAAATCACATCTATTAATCCCACAAGTGCCTATCCTTTAGAGAAGGTAACACTTACAGGAAGTAATTTAGCGGACATCACCAGCCTAAACATATCAAATAAATCTCTTTCAAATTATAATATACTGAATGATAACACCATCATTTACACGGTAGATGAATTAAATTCGGCTACAGACACTGTTAGTGGAAAATTTACTGCAAGTGTTTATGATTTAGTTAATGGAACATCCACCGGTACGTTTGCTATACTTGCCCCTCCCTTTCCAACCATAACAGGCTTTTCACCTACATCGGGTCTACCTGGCACACGAATAACCATCAATGGACAAAATCTGGAACATGTTATTTATGTAGACCTCGTAAATAACTCTGGTCTATATCGTGATTTTATTTTTCAGTCAACTGATAAAATTATTTTCGAGACCGCTGTATCTCCTGTTACATCTACAAGCCCTATTATTTTGAGAAGTACCTACTCGGGCGATATTGGAGATACCTCCTCCCAAAATTACACCATTATAGCATTTCCTCCTCCAACAATAAATGGAATTGGAACTATCTCTCAATTAGAAGATAATTTTATAACCATAACAGGAAAAGGTTTAAACTTAATCAATGTCTATGCACTTATTAATGCAACAGAGAGTCTAGATGATACACATTTAACTAAATATGAAGATTCAGATACCCTAGTAAAGCTACTTATTCCTTATAACGGTCTCAATAAAACATATTCAGCTCAAATATATGCTACAAATGCTACAGTAGATTATTACGATCAAACCATTTCCGGAATATTAAATGTTTTATCTCTTACCGGTAAAGTAGAGAATATGGCTATAGCCAATGGTTCGAACTTTATAAGCAGCGATATCATACAATTTGTATTGACTTTATCAGGTGAGTTTGGGGTTACCAACTTGTTCTCATTGCAAATGTCAGACAAAAATACAGGTAGTTTTTTAGGTAAAAGACCGGTATTAGGTGTAGGTAGTAGCGAAGTAAATGTAGTAACCATTCCGTCTTTTTATCTATATACTTTAGAAGAATTACTAGATACTACTTCTCGTGGGAATTATGCAGTGAGAGTTATATCGAATAGAGCACCACCGGTAGTATATTCTCCAATTGTTACTTTTAACTATACTCCAACACCTGTTATTACATCTTTTAACCCTTTTTATGGTGATAGTGGAGATACTGTCAGTGTTTATGTTGAAAATTTAGATACAAAAACCATAACAGGAGTAAAATTCAATGGCAATTCGGCTTTTTTTGAAATACTACCACCGGAAGGAGAGGGATTTGATGATTACATCAGAGCCATTGTACCAAATGGAGACGTCACTGGTTTGGTTAGCTTGCAGTACGATGGTGGCGAAACTTTCTCTTTTTATAATTTTATACAAAGCTCAGACCCAATTTGTGATAAATTAGAAGGAATAACGTTATTAGGGAATAATCTCATAAGGAGTTCAGGAGAAAGTGTTGACTTATTATTTGAGATGAATGATAATTTTATTGAAACTAATGTTTTGGCAGAATTACAATTCTCAGATGTAAATGGGTTCTTTAATACTCCTTTTACAATTGAGAACAAATTAATTGATACTTTGAAAACAGGAATTATATTCTCTATATCTGGAATAGTATCGAACTCATTAATTGCTTCTCCTGCTTATTCATTGAGGCTTAAAATATCAAATGCCAATGGTGGATGTGTTAGTGCTCCTATCCGTAACATCACCATCAACGGTTTCAATCCACCATTACCAACCACCATCTGCTCAAACATCTCGTCTGTGGCTACAGACAAGAGTATTTACGACCGTGGAGATAGTTTTAAGCTGGTTTTTGAATTGGCTGCACAAGGCACTGCCAATTTTAATGCTTACTACGCTCAAGGATCTAATGAGCAAGGTTCTTTTGATAATTTGATAATTGGGGAAGGGGCAGTAGGCAACACTATATTTACTGATTTGCCTGGAGTTTTTACCATTGTAGGTGTTATAGATAGTACAGTAGCCTTTAGTGATTTATATCGATTGAGAATAGTGAACACCACTACAGGTTGTGTGTCTTCGGTCACAAGTGCCAATGTGTCTGTAAGAGCTAGAGATATTGTCACTGTTCCTTCTACTTTGGCTTTCCGTTTGGTAGCTGATACAGATACTATCAGTGAAATGGGGGACACGCTCAGGATAGAAGCTGTTTTCACCGATTCTACACTTTCCGCAGAGCAAAAAAGAGTAAGGTGGTCGGTTGCTCCGGCACCATTGGCACAGATTGATACTACAGGCTTGCTTACAGCCAAGCTCAATGGGGTTGTCACTGTAACTGCTACTTCCGTGATTAATCCTACAGTGACGGGTACTTTATCAATAGTACTCATCAACCAATATGTTCCCGTTACAGGTCTCAAGCTATTCTATGCGCTAAACCCTGATGGAGAAGAAGACACTGCCGATACCTTGGCTCGTACACTTTCTTATGCTGTCCCTGATGTGGTAGCTGTTATGCTATTTGAACCTGATAGTGCCACCAATGTCAATTTTAAACTTGAGATTCTTCAATCGAGCAACATAGCCCGCGTTGGTGTAGATATAGCAGGCGATTCTTCAAGCTATGTTATTTCATTGAACAGAGAAGTCTCCAGTTCAGAAACGATTACCATTGTTGGGACATCAATGGACAATCCTACCGTTACAGGCGTCTTTACTTTGAGGGCTTTGAGTGAACTCGAAAAAGTAGATAGAGCCCCAGCTGCACGCCCTGTTTCTACTACTGTGCCTGGTGCCTCGCCACTCAATCCTTGCGAAGCCACTTATGAATTATTCATCGATTCAGTTTATACCAATTATCAATGGTTTTATGTAAGCAGTGGCGGAGATACGGCAAAAGTAGTAGGCGCAGGCACACATAAGTTTAAGCCTGTGATTGAAGGTAATTATTTTGTATATGCAGAAGATTCAACTAAAAACTATGTCTATTTAGCCTACAATCTCACTGCGGGTGGTAGTACATTTAGGCCTACAGTAAGCCTTTCGGGTGTAAATGACGGTGGTATAGATGATGATACATTATTAATAGCTTCTCCCGCACCTAGTTACCAATGGTATATCAATGGAAGACTTATAAAAGGTGAAACCAGACAAACATTGCGTGTTTATTATAACGGGGAGTATTATGTATCTGTAAACGATGAGAAAAACTGCAAAGCCGTTTCTGATATTTTTACAGTAAGCAAAGACTACCTTTCAGAGTTTGGTCGTTCTGATTTTTATGGCAATGATTCTACGGTAGAAAATTATGGTCGTTCAAGAAGCAACATCCGACTGTTCCCCAATCCGGCAGAAAGTGAGTTCACATTGTTATACCAATCGTTGAGTGCCCGTACACTTCATATCAAGTTGTTCAACAGCATGGGAACTGAGGTGCAATACACATCGGTAGCTTACAGAAAAAATCAGTTGAGAACGGCTAAGATTGATATTTCAAATTTACCTTCAGGGCTATATACCGTTCAAATTCTTGATGGAGAAGAACTTCAATACAGCAAGGTATTTGTGAGATAGTTTTTAGTATAGATATTTCTTAATATTATTAAATTTGTATATTCGGAGCGGTTTTACAAAAATCGCTCCTGATTCAATAGATTTCGACCTATACCATGAATATAAAATTTTTATTATCTTTTTTGATTTTAGGCTTTGTTTTTGTGGCTTGTTCGCCTGAGACAGAAGTCGAAATACCACAAACAGAATTGCACATTACTGTTTATAAAAATGGAGACACAGCCGTAGCAAGAGGTGCTGTAGTAGTGCTTTTTGATGATCAAAATACATTTTTCACTCAAATTACTAACCATGGTAGCAAAGGAGCAATAAAAAATGGGGTAAAAATTGCAGATGAAAATGGTGAAGTAGTTTTTGATAGTTTAAGAATTGACAAAAAATATTTTGTTATGGCCTATGTGGTAGATTCTCTCAAATTTGCCCGCTTTGGTTATAAAATGTATGAAGACAACAGCTTGACTGGTTATGAAGTGCTTCGTTTTTTGAACGAAGGCTCAATAACTTATGCCTCCGTAGACATAGTTCCTTCCGATGCGTTGGTATCGTTTTATGCTGGCACAAACAATACAGAAGGTGTGCCTGTGCAGATTTTTGTGGATTCTATTCCTATGGGCACAATAACCCAAATAAAAAATCCTACAGATACTGTTCCCATCAACCCTGCTTCAAATCCGGTTCAAAATGGTGTAATTACCGCTAAAGTTCAGCTTGGAGTAGTGCCTTCTCCCGTGAGGTTTGTTAATAATTATGAATGTAACAACATCCAAAAACTAGATGTGCGCCCCGGAAATTTTAGTGCTGTCGATGCCAACGTATGCGATGCAGGGTTGGTATCGTTTTGGACAGTAGATGGGAATAAAGATATTTTACCAATTTCAATTACTATTAATAATAACAATGTGATAGGCGAATTGGATACCACCGCTAGGGCAGAGCCTACGACCTTAAAATCTCCCTTTTATCTCAATACTGTGCTAGAACCCGGTCGATATACCTATTTCGCTACAGCTACAGGTTGCAATTGGCAAGGGGAATTTACAGTAGAAAGCAAGAAACAACTGAAAATAAGAATAGCTAGGTGTGAAAACAATCAATAAAATGAAGCTAAAAGATTTATTGTTTATTGTTTTTTTCATTTTGATAAGTATAAATGCTTTTTCTGTTGAAAGCGAAAATTTGGTTATTCCATATACCTTGGCCGACAGAGAAAGACTAATAAGAATTGAAGAAAGACTTTCGGCTATGGATATTAAATTCGAAACAAAGTTTAATACCTTGGAAACAAAGTATGATGTAAAATTTGATTCTATAAGTAAACAACTAGAACTTACTCAAAAACAAAATGAGTTCAACGGGAATTTAACAATAGTACTTATCACTTGCATATTTGGTTCTGTTGCCTATATGTGGTGGGATAGAAGATCGGCCAACAAACCATTGAACGATAAAATTGAAGAACAATAAAAATAACTAAGAAATCAAAAAATAGAAATCCAAAGACTAGATGCATTGGTGAAAGAATTCATGAACAAAGCAGCTATGCTGTAAAAATATTAATCTACCTTATCATAGAGAATGATGAAAAAAATACTTGTTTTACTTTTTGCTCTGTTTTCCATTTTGGGTAATGCCCAAATTATCGATGTTTTGCAAGGCCACATAGGTACAGCCATTTTTCCGCCTACAGAGTCTATCAATTTTCAGACTGGTAAGCCTGATAATATTTACGGTGCGTTCGCTCCGGCTCAAACACTGGGGGTAGGGGGTACAAAATTTATTACCGACAAGATACAAGTAAATGGAACAATAGAAATAATGAATACTTTCAAAGACCACTATAATCTTTTCTCTCAAAAAACATCATTAAACCTCAAATACAATTTTATTGCCCCTGATATTTATCGTTTTTCACCTTATTTAATTGGCGGAGGAAACTATAGCTATTTGATTCTTGACCAAAGTGGGTTTGTACGCGAATATGTTCCTCCGGGAGATTACGATGGAGAAAACTACGTAGATATTGAGCAAATCACCTATAGAGAAAGTGATTATACATTTTTTGGCCCTGCTTATGGATGGAATATAGGTGCCGGATTGGATGTGAACGTGTTTGAAGTAGTGAGCGTGTTTGGCGAGTTTAGCTATAATACTATTTACACTACTCGTTCGTCATTGCAAAATAATATTACTTCATACAACAAATCAGACATGACCTACACCAGCTTGAATTTTGGGGTAAGGTTATATCTCTACTAACCTTTTTATTTATAGAACAAACTATTCTACAAACGGTTTCTTCTGCAAACCGTTTATCATTATGCAACACCCTGAATTAGCATCAAAATTCATAGAAGACGAAGCCCGCACAGATTGGCACGATGGTGCGCTTTGGTTTGTGCGTTACAAAAGAGATATTCAAATAAAAAAAGTACCCGAATGGGAAGATTTGCGTGAGCTTGGTTCGCAAATCAAAGCCAATGTGCTTTCGAATTTAGATAATTACTTGGTGCAATTTGAAGAAAATGCCCAGAAAAACGGTATAAAAGTGCATTGGGCCAAAGATGCGCATGAGCACAACGATATTGTATTATCAATTTTAAATAATAAAGGAGTAAAAAAACTTGTCAAAAGCAAGTCTATGCTTACGGAGGAGTGTCATCTAAATCCTCATTTGATAAAAAACGGAATAGAAGTAATTGACACAGACTTGGGCGAACGCATTGTACAAATGCGAGATGAACCGCCAAGCCACATCGTGTTGCCGGCCATACATTTAAAGAAAGAAGACGTAGGTGAAACATTTCACCAGCATCTTGGCACTGAAAAAGGCGCTTCTGACCCAAAATATTTGGCAGAAGTAGCTCGCCATCACCTCAGAGAACAATTTTTGACTGCCGATGCATCACTTACAGGTGTTAACTTTGCTGTAGCAGAAACAGGTGGAATCACTGTGTGTACCAACGAAGGCAATGCCGATTTGGGTGTACACATGGCTCCTATTCACATAGCAAGTTTTGGTATGGAAAAGCTCATTCCTCGCCAAGCCGATTTGGGAGTTTTTCTTCGTTTACTAGGACGAAATGCCACGGGACAGCCTATCACAGCATTTTCATCGCATTTTGTAAAGCCCAACAAGGGGCAAGAAATGCACTACATCATAGTAGACAATGGCCGAACAGAGCAGCTGGGTAGGGAAGACTTTAGAAAATCACTTTATTGCATACGTTGTGGTGCGTGTATGAATACTTGTCCTGTGTACAGGCGCAGCGGTGGCCACAGCTATGATTACACAGTGCCCGGCCCTATTGGTGCGATACTTTCGCCCAATATAGATATGAAAAAGCATGCCAGTCTGCCATTTGCCAGTACACTTTGCGGCTCTTGTACCGATGTATGTCCTGTGAAAATAGACATACATCAACAGCTTTACAAATGGCGACAAGTAATAGCAGAAGAAGGTAAGCTTCCACTAAGCAAGCGACTGAGTATGAAGGCAATGGGATATTTACTTTCCCATCCAAAACTCTACAGAATGGCAGGGAAAGTAGGCAGAGGTATGATAAGCATAATGCCAAGATTTATGCTTTATAATAATCTAAATGCTTGGGGCAAAAAACGTGAACTACCTGCTCCACCCAAACAAAGTTTTAGAGATTGGTATGTAGAGAGGAATAAGCAAAAAGCTTAACAGTTTTCTATAAAATTTTTCAAAATAAGCCCACCCACTTTGCTGCTTTTTTCAGTATGAAACTGTACAGCATAAAAGTTGTTTTTTTGTAAAGCTGCACTGTATGGTTTTGTGTAATCAGTTGTAGCAATGGTGTTGTGGCATAGTTCTGCGGCATAGCTGTGTACATAGTATACATAACTCTTTTCATCTACACCGTTGAAGAGAGGTGATTTGAGTGTTTGAATGGTATTCCAACCCATTTGTGGTATTTTTAATTCTTTTGAGTTGAATTTTTTTACATCGGTGTCAAAAATTTTTAGCCCTTTTGTATTTCCTTCCTCAGAATAGTTACACATCAGTTGCAATCCTACGCATATACCCAAAACAGGCTGTTTTAATGTGGGAATAAGCGTATCTAATCTTGATTCTCTAATGCTTTGCATGCAAGAACCGGCTTCGCCCACACCGGGGAATATGATTTTGTCAGCGCTTGCCAATTCATCTGGATTGTTTGTCAATACCGGCTCTATCCCTAGTCTATTCAGCGCAAATATGACCGATTGTACATTGCCACCATTGTATTTAATTATTGCAAGCTTCATTATATTTTATGGGTAGTATGTTATACTAACAAAAAATGAGTCATACTCAGTGCAAAAATAAAAATAAAGGGACGAAAAGTTTTTATTTTTCAAAATAATGGTAAATTAACAAGTGATACAATCAGTAAACAACCTAATCTCATGATAAAGAAAATAGCTTTCGTATTCTTATTTGGAATTATTAATATTTCTTATTCACAAAAAGGAATAAAATTCCCTCAAATGCAAGGAAAAACCCTTGATAAATCAGAGTTACAACTTCCGGAAGGTGCTCTAGGGAAGCACACTATTCTTTGTATTATTTACTCGCAAAAAACAGAAAAAGCATTGGAGTCGTGGATGAAACCGATCGTAAATACTTTTTTGGTGAAAAACCCGCTCGATCCTGAGCCTTATGATGTAAATATGTATTTTGTGGTTTTGCTTTCAGGAATAAAGGATTTGGCTTCGGATGCCATTGAAGCTAAGTTTAGAAAAAACCTTGATAAAACTTTCCATAAAAATGTTTTTATATACCAAGGTTCAATAAAGGAATACAAAGAAAAGCTTGATTTTGGCAAAAAAGACGAGCCTTATTTTTGTGTTATAGACAAAGATGGAATGATAAAAAGTTCATTTACAGGAGTTTACAATACCGAAAAGCTTGAAATGCTTGAAGAAGCTGTAAAATAATTATCAAATGCTTACCAATTGGAAAGGGCTTTGTTGAAGATATCAAAAGAAGTTCTTTCCATGATAATTTCAAGTAATGATTCTTCTACGGAAGACAAAGACTGACGCTGTTCATAATCCTCGTAATTGGAAAACTCTTGTTCAAAGTTTTGTTTTTCATCTTTTGTATTGATGAACTTTACTTTGAATTTGACAGTGAGCCTGTTTCTGCTGGCAAGTTCTTGACCTGTGGGGGCAATAGGAGTGATGGTATAAGAGACTATAGAACCTTCAAAATGAAGATCTCCATCTCTTTTTACACCACGCAACGTAGAATTAGACTGTAAATAATCTCTTAATTTTTCAGAGAAATTTTGAGCCAATCGCGGAGGTCCTAAACCTGTTTCATTGATGAAATTTTCTACAGAAACGGTTTTAATATCGGGAGATATATTGGCTCCTGTAAAGTTGTAAATTCCACAGGACGATGTGGAAAGCATTAAAATACAGCAATATGCCATTATTTTCATGCTTATTTTACAAGAATTTATATAATTATAAGTCTTCAAGCCCGTATTCCTTCAGTTTTCTGTACAGAGTTCTTTCTGATATTTTTAAGTCGTCAGCTGCAAATTTACGCTTTCCATTGTATTTTTTCAAGGCTTTAATAATGAGTTCCTTTTCGTTATCGTGGATTGAAAGAGATTCTTCTTGTACAACATGACTAATATCTTCTACATTAGGTTCTTCAAAATTTGGTTCAGTAAAGCTGTTGGAGTTATTGTGCGATTCTACCAACATAGGCCTTTCAAATTTAGGTTCATGAGGCATTTTGTCCATATTTACAAACAACTCAGGCTTACTATTGATGATCTTTTCTGCATCATCGGGATTTTTCACCAATTCAAGTACCATTCCTTTTAAGTCGTTCAAGTCTCTTTTCATATCAAATAAAAACTTGAAAATGATTTCTTTATCGGTGAAATTGTTTTCAACAGAAGCAGTAGTAGCATCATTATATAGCTTAGGCACTGTAGAAGTTTGGTAATCGGGCAAATATTTCACCAATTCTTGTGGCCCAAGTTCTCTATTTAGTTCCAACAACGATATTTGGTCTACAATATTTTTTAATTGCCTTATATTTCCGGGAAATCTATATTTATTCAGCATTTCCTGTGCTTCCTTTGTTAATTTTATAGGGTCGACTTTATATTTTTCAGAAAAATCAACAGCAAATTTTCTAAAAAGCAAGTAAATATCGTCTCCTCTTTCCCTTAAAGGAGGTACTATGATTGGCACAGTATTAAGTCTATAGTACAAATCTTCTCTGAACCTTTTTTCTTCTACAGCTCTGATAAGATTAATATTTGTGGCAGCCACCACCCTCACATCTGTTTTTTGTACTTTTGAAGAACCTACTCTTATGTATTCACCGTTTTCTAATACCCTTAGTAAACGTGCTTGTGTACCTATTGGCATTTCGCCAATTTCATCCAAAAAGATGGTTCCTCCATCTGTTGTTTCAAAATATCCCTTTCTTGAGTCGCTGGCACCTGTAAAAGCACCTTTTTCGTGGCCAAATAGTTCAGAATCAATTGTTCCTTCGGGTATGGCACCACAGTTTACTGCAATAAAGTTTCCATGTTTGCGAGCAGAAAGTTGATGAATGATTTTTGAGAAAGATTCTTTACCTGTTCCACTTTCGCCCGTTATTAACACTGTCATGTTTGTTGCAGCCACCTGCGCAGCCACTTGGATTGCATAATTGAGCTGCGGACTATTGCCAATGATAGCAAAGCGCTGTTTGATAGACTGAATTTCTTGTTGGGTCATGCAAAAAAGTTTTTGTTCTCCAAAGTTTTTAACAACAAAACTGACAAAATGTCTCCAAAGTTATTTAAAGTTTTTTATAGTGCACAAACCATGATTTTGATTTTAGCTATAATGGAACTTGTAATGACATATAATGGGTTGTTAAAATTGAAAAAATTGATTATTTCTAAGTTTGGATTGTACTATACCGTTTTTTTATGTTGCTTTGTAATCCTTTTTGCAGAAACATTAATCTAATCAAATATCATAGTGAGTTGTATTAATAAATTTATCCTACTAAACTTTACTTTACTAAGTGTTATTCACCTGATTGCCCAACCTGTTTCTAATAGATCGGGGGTTGTTGTGCAAGAGTTTGTTACTGTACCATCAAAAGGTGCAAGAGTGGCCATAGATAATTCTACCCAAAGAATGTTTTTTATTGAAGTAGATGGGGGAGTATATGAAATATTAAATTGGAAGTCTTCTTCACCAAGCACACAGTTGGTATCAACAAAGACAAACCATGGAATTGGCACTCAATTAGCGGGTTTATGTGCTAGAAATGGCACTATATTCATAGCCGGAAGCGATGATCCTGATGCTGATAATATGGTTGGGATAGTAAAAAAAGCTGATTTAACACAATCACCTTTAACTTGGGTGACCGTAGCGCAAACAGACCCCTACTTGAAGTCTAAAACAGCATTTGATCATAGAATAAATTCTGTCGAAATAGACCCGACAGGTGATTGGCTTTTTATCAATTCAGGTTCACGAACAGACCACGGTGAATCGCATCAGGGCTTCAGAGAACTTCCAATTACCGCACGTATACTGCGTATTCCTTCAAATTCGGTCAATTTGGTGTTAAAAAACGATTCTGCACTTATTGAACCCTACACTTTTTGTAAAGGAACAAGAAACAGCTTTGGTATGGCATGGGACTATCATGGAAACCTCTTTGCTACCGAAAATGCCGGAGATAGAGATCACCCTGACGAGCTTAATTGGCTAAGAGAGGGCAAACATTATGGATTTCCGTGGAACATTGGCGGATATGACAATCCCGTAACAAAACCCGGATATACTTCCGGCTATCCCGGTACTGTAAAAGACCCATTAATACAAAACAGTAGCTATGCTTGGGGGAGAGGTTTTTTTGCAGATGATCCTAATTTCCCTAGAAAGCCGAGTAGTCTTACATTATCTAAGCCAATACCAAACTTTGGCCCGAATGCAGATTATTATATGGATACCACAGATTTTATAATCAGAAAAGCAAGTACTGAAATTACACATGTCAGCACATTTACACCCCACTACTCACCTGTAGGAATTGTAATAGATAGGGAGCTAAAGCTAGATAATGAATATGCTGGAGCTGCTTTTGTTTTGGGAAACAATGCAACAGGGTTGATTTCAAACTATGATAAAGACCAATCAGGGGGCGGCTTATTAATGATGAAACTAAATTATGATTCTACAATCGATAACTTTGCTGCTAATACATACTTATTGGTGAAGAATTTTGGTAATCCCACAGGCATTGCTCAACATGAAAATATTTTATACGTGACTTGTTATGATAAAACAAAAATTTATAAAGTCATATTGCCCAAAGCTGATCCAATAGTATGGAATGCCCCCCAAGCTAAATTGCGCCCAATTATAGACGGTAGGTCAAATGAAAAAGAGTGGGAGTCGGGCTATTGGAGAAACATTAATCATTTGTGGGTAGATGCAATAAGCGGTACGCAAAACGCTTTGCCAACTAGTTCTGATTTGAAAGGCCGATTTAAAACACTTTGGAAAGACAATGAAATATTTGTTTTAGCAGAAATTGAAGATGATTCATTAAATTATACAGTAAATCCAACAATGCCAACCCAAGTTTTTGGCGGAGATGCTTTGGAAGTATTTATTGATGAAGACAATTCGGGTGGAGCACATACAAAAACTCATAATGCTTTTGCTTACCATATTTCTCCACAAGGAAAAGTAGCCGATCAGTGTGGATGTGGAGGCCAAGATGATTTTGGTGGAAACTCTGGCGACTGGAATGGCAGATTCTATAATAGCCATGTAGAATCAAAAGTATTTAAAAATGGCAAAAAGTATATTTGGGAAATGGCAGTAAAAGTTTACAACAGTGGCTATTCTGATACCGGTAACAACAATGAATCAAAATTAGTGAATCTGTCTGCAGGTAAGACTATTGGATTTGGTGTGGCTTACAACGACTATGATACCCTTATGGGACAGAATGGATTGGCAAGAGAGCATTTGATGGGTTCGTTTTCAATTTCAGGAAACAACAATAGCACTTATGGAGTAGCAGGGGGGCGAAATGTGGCATGGCAAGACGCTTCTATTTTTGGTAAGCTCAATTTAGTATCTGAAAATTGTATCGTTCCATCGGTAAAATATGACAATGAAATCACAATTAATACCGACAACATTTTACAATGGGAATATACTCCGGAAGTAAATTACCAGTACAGCGATTTATCTTATTCATTACAGTTTTTACCAAGTTCGATTGCTGGTTTTAATATTAATCCTTCATCGGGAAAGATTACAGTTAATACCATTCAAGGAATGGGTATGGTCTTTATTGCTGTAAGGCATGCTACAAGCTGCATGTCAAAATTTTCTAGTCTAGCAATTAGTGTATGTGGAGCACCTAAAATAGAAATGCCTGACACAATAAAGTTGATCCCCGAATATGGCAATGTAATAAGAGAATCTATAGCTCTTAAATATCCTAACGGAGAATATTCTTATTCTGTTAGGCCAAGGGAAACTTCTTTTATGCGTGTACAGGCAGATAAATTAGGGGCACTTACGTTAGTTCCTTTTAGAGAAACCAAAGGTGCAGTTAATCTCACCATTACAGCTATTTCAAAATGCGATGTAGCTACTAAAATACTTCATGTAGAGAGTGATTATACTACTTCAACAATACCGAGTAGGATTATCAATAAATTGGATGTAGGGTTCGATATTTTCCCAAATCCTACCAATGAATTTATTAATATCAATATTAGCGATGAAGGAGTATATCAATATGAGATACTAAGCATATATGCTGAAAAAATTAAGTCAGGTAATACATTCAATAAAGATAAAATATTTCTTTCGGAATTAATTCCAGGGGTATATTTTATAAGAATTTTCAATCGGGAATCTACTTCTGCTTACAAAAAGATTCTGAAAGAATAATAATAAACCGAAGTAGTTCACACCTATTTGTCATGAGATGTCTCTCAACAATTGCCATTTTTTTGTTCTTTCTAAATTATGTTTTAAAGACTAATGGTGGCAATAATTTTACTTTTGCAAGAAAAATTTCACACGACCCGATCATAGATGGAGATACTTCAGACTATGTTTGGCAAGGTCTTCAATGGAAAAACATACCATATTTATATGTAGATGCAGCATCTGGTAACCAAAACACACTTCCAGAACAAAATGATTTGTCTGCCAGATATAAAATAGCTTGGACCAGTAATTATATATACATTTTAGCAGAAATAACTGATGACGTATTGCTTTTTAATGTTTCACCTGACAAACCAGATAAAGTCTTTTCAGGCGATTCGTTTGAAATTTTTTTAGATGAGGATACTTCGGGAGGCGCACATACCAAAACACACAATGCATTTGCTTATCATATTTCACCTACTGGAGTAACGGCCGATCAATGTGGCTGTGGTGATTCAACCGATTATTCAGGTAGTTCGGGCGATTGGAATGGAAGATTTTTTAATGATCATATTAAATCAAGCTATCGTTCGATTGGTAACAAATATTATTGGGAAATTCAGGTTAAGGTTTATAACAAGCATTACAATGAGTCAGAAAGCCAACATATAAACGAAACTAGAAGAGTCAATTTAGTTAAGAACAAAATATTGGGATTTGGAGTGGCATACAATGACTACGATAATGATATTTCTAAAAGGGAACATATGATTGGCTCATTCTCTATTTCGGGAAATAATAATGGGGACTATTTTACAACAGGAGGGAGAAATGTAGGATGGCAAAATGCAAGTGTGTTTGGAAGAATAGAATTGGTTGAAGATACTTGTATTTCTCCACTTATCTCTTTAGCAAGCCCATTTATTTATGACAGAAATAAACCTGTTGATAATAGCTACAACATATCTATTAGTAATAAATATCCCGATATGCCTCAATCTATTCATATAAGTCAAAATAATGCCAATAAATTTGCCTATGTCACGCTAAATACTACGACAGGACTTTTAGTTATAAACTCTATAGTAGGTCATGGACTTATACCCATATCAATAACATCGGCAAATTTTTGTGGTAATATATTTTATCATCAGTCTGTATTGACTATTTGCGGTAAACCGTTTTTTACTTTACAAAATTCTGAACTTACGCTCAGAACTGACAGTTCGTTAGAAGACACTATAAAGTTTCGGCTCACAGAAGAAAACATTGCATATCAAATCTCTAACCCACATGAGGATAAGCTTATTGTAAATACGACTAATAATATATTGAACATCAAGCAAATAAATGCTATAGAAAATGATTTTAACATCACCGTTACTGCTTCAAACTTTTGTGAATCGTACTCGAAAACATTAAAATTAAAAGTTGACAAGGTAAATGGAATAGGCAAGAATGACCCATTGAAAAATGATAAATACAACGTTTATCCGAATCCGGCAAATGATTATTTTACAGTGGGCGGTGTAGATGATGCTACTATGTTTTCTTTATTTACATTTGATGGTAAAGCTGTTTTTGAAAATAAACACGATAACTTTTTCTTTACCAGAGAGTTAAGTAATGGGATTTATTTTTTAAGGACAACAAATTCTCGTTACTCCACCATACAGAAAGTTCTTATTATACATAAATAATTCCCTCTATCTTTTTTAATAAGGCTTCATGCTGTGCATTGTTGCTCAATCTATTTTTGTTATATTTGGGCATGAAAAATCTTGAATTTAGGGCATTTGAAATCTTAAAGCGGCATTCTTTCACTCAAGAAGATGTAGAAGCATTCCTTGATTTTGTTAGAGAGGCTAAGACCGATGTGATTGCCACTAAGAAAGATTTAACCGATTTGGAAATTAAATTGGACAAACAATCTAATGCTTTGGTCTTGGAAGTTACCAATCTCATATCAGAACTGAAATCAGATATCAGACAAGGACAATTAGATAATGTAAAATGGATGGTAGGAATGATTTTAGGGCAAACAGGTCTTATTTTTGCACTTTTAAAAATGTTTGATAAAATCTAATTTGAAATTAGCCGGTTACATATCGTTATTTTTTATTTTTTTTCTTTTGCAAAATTGCGCTCTGCCCAAATATGAAAAGCAGCCGGATGGAGTGAGGATGGTGCACTATCATACTGGTTATGAATACAGAGGAGTGAGTCTTTGGGATTGGCATTTTAAATACAAAAATCCTCGTTACGGTCAGGGATATGGTTTTCTGTCGAAAGACCCTGCTGCTGTACACAAAAAAAACAAAGGCAAATTTGTGACCAAAGTGCCTGACAATCGTACTTATGTGAAACCACCTACCATAGAAGAATGGGTAAAGCTCACTACACCACCCGAAAAAAAAGGCGGATTGGTTGAAGATAGCACTGCCACAAACACCAACAAAAACTCAAAACAGACAAAAGAAGAAAAGAAAACCGATGATGGAAAAGTGTCTGATCCTCAGAAAGTTGAGGAGGTAAAAGAACAACCTCAGCAAGAAGAGCCCCAAAAAGAAAAAAGCAAAAAACGCAAACCTGTGAAGCAGGAGGGCGATGAAGAAAAAGAATAAATCAACATTTTAAAGTAATACAATTAAATAAGAAACGTGGAAGAGATACAATCGTCAGCAGAGAACATTATACCTATTACCATTGAAGATGAAATGCGAACCGCTTACATCGATTATTCGATGTCGGTAATCGTTTCGCGTGCCTTGCCCGATGTGAGAGATGGTTTGAAACCCGTGCACAGAAGAATACTTTATGCAGCAGATGAGTTGGGATTGAATTGGAACAAGCCCTATAAAAAATCGGCACGTCTGGTTGGGGAGGTTTTGGGTAAGTATCACCCACATGGTGATAGCTCTGTTTACGATGCCATCGTGCGTATGGCCCAAGACTGGTCGCTGCGCTACCCTTTGATTGATGGACAAGGAAACTTTGGTTCGATAGATGGCGACCCACCGGCAGCTATGCGTTACACAGAGATTCGTATGAGACGATTGGCTGAAGAGTTGTTGGCAGATATTAATAAAGGTACTGTAGACTGGCAGCCCAACTTTGACGATTCGTTGGAAGAACCTAAAGTACTGCCCGGTAAATTTCCCAACTTGCTAGTAAACGGTGCTGCAGGTATAGCTGTGGGTATGGCTACTAACATGGCTCCCCACAACTTGGTGGAAGTGATTGACGGCACTATTGCTTATATAGACAATAAAGAAATTACAATTGCTGAGCTGATGAAATTCATTAAAGCCCCTGATTTCCCCACAGGTGCTATTATTTATGGCTACAGCGGTGTAAAAGACATATATGAGACAGGGCGAGGAAGGGTAATTATGCGTTCTGAAACACGCATAGAAACCAATGGTGGAAAAGAGCAAATTATTGCTACGAGTATTCCATATCAAGTAAATAAAGCCCAATTGATTGAAAAAACATCTGATTTGGTAAAAGATGGTGTGATAGAAGGCATTTCTGCCATAAGAGATGAATCTGACAAAGAAGGCTACAGAGTGGTGTACGACCTTAAAAAAGATGCCATTGGCAATGTGGTGTTGAATAATTTGTTCAAATACACACAGTTACAAACATCTTTCTCTGTAAACAATGTAGCACTGGTACATGGTCGTCCGGTGACATTGAACCTCAAAGATTTGATTAAAAACTTTGTGGAACACCGCCATGAGGTAGTGACACGCAGAACCCAATTTGAACTGAACGAAGCAGAGAAAAGAGCGCACCTCTTGGAAGGCTATATGAAGATTTTGGGTCGTGATGCCAAAGGGAACAATAGAATAGACGAAGTTATAGAAATCATCAAGAAAGCCCGTGACCCCGAGGTGGCGCGTGAAACCTTGATGTCCACTTTTGAATTGTCTGAAATACAAGCCCGTGCCATTCTCGATTTGCAATTGCGAAGATTGACCGGACTGGAAATTGATAAAATCGAAAAAGAATATGCCGAACTTTTGGCACTGATTGCCGATTTGAAAGATATTTTGGCAAACGAAGGTCGCAGAATGGAGATAATCAAGACCGAACTTGTAGAAATAAAAGACCGATATGGCGATGCCCGCAGAACACAAATAGTGTATGCTGCCGATGATATTTCTATCGAAGATTTAATTGAAGATGAGCAAGTTGTGATTACGATTTCACACGAAGGCTATATCAAACGCACACCTATTATAGAATACAAAACCCAAGGAAGAGGTGGCGTGGGTTCAAGGGGCGCAGGTAAAAAAGAAGCCGATTTCACTGAGCATTTATTTGTAGCCAACACACACAGCTATTTGTTTGTGTTTACTGACAAAGGCCGTTTGTTTTGGTTGAAAGTATACGAAATCCCCGAAGGTGCAAAAACCGGAAAGGGTAGAGCTATTCAAAACCTGATTAATATAGAGCAAGACGACAAAGTACGCGCTGTAATCAATATCAATAATCTCAAAGATGAGGAATTTGTAAATTCTCATTACTTGGTGATGGCTACAGAGCAAGGCACTATCAAGAAAACACTGCTTGAAGAGTACTCTCGTCCACGCCAAAATGGTATTAATGCCATAAACATAGTGGAAGGCGACCGTTTGCTCGATGTGAAACTCACCACGGGAAAATCTGAAATTATCATGGCATTGCGTTCAGGCAGAGCCATCAGGTTTAACGAAGAAAAAGTAAGAGCTGTTGGCCGAAACTCTATCGGTGTACGTGGTGTTACTTTGGAAGAAGAAGATGCTACAGACAAAGTCGTGGGATTGGTGACAATAGACAATCCGAAGGAAACAACCCTTTTGGTGGTTTCCGAAAAAGGCTATGGCAAACGTACCTATATAGTAGACCCTGAAGATGGCGAAGATGTGTATAGAGTAACCAATAGGGGAGGAAAAGGCGTAAAAACGCTTAATATTACCGAAAAAACCGGTAAAATTGTAGCCTTGATGGATATAACGGATAATGATGATTTGATGATTATCAACAAATCAGGTATCACTATTCGTATGAAAGCAGCCGATTTGAGGGTGATGGGGCGCAATACACAGGGAGTGAGGCTCATAAAACTGAGCGAGACAGACGAAATATCATCAATAGCAAAAATTGAGCGCATGGAAGGCGAGGAAGAAGATGGCGAAGGCGAAACTTCTGAAACTCCGGTAGAGCCTATTAATGAATAAAAATTAGTTATGGGTATCGTATACACAACATTGAAGATTAGAAATGCTATCAATAAAGGTAATTTTGTAGAAATTAATGCCAAAGTTGATACAGGAGCAATTATGTTAGTTATCCCCCAGCAGTTAGCTGATGAACTAAACTTGCCTATTACTCGAAAACAGACAGTCAAATATGCGAATGAACAAAGAGATAATTTGAATGTGGTTTGGGGTGTAGAGTTAGAAGTGTGTGGCAGAAAGGGAGTATTTGAAGCAGTTGTTCAGCCCAATAAAAACTATGCGCTTTTGGGTGCTATCCCAATGGAGGCATTGGATTTAATAGTAGAGCCGGCTACATTGGGGATATATCCCAATCCACGTTCTCCAGAAATGCCAATGGCCGAAATTGAATAAAAATTTATTGTAAAAAAGTATCCATAAGACCTCGGGATATATGTAAAACAAACCTAAAAAGCTCTCCTCCGGGGTAGAGAGCCTTAAAAAATAATGAAAAAGTTAAGCCTAATTACCATTTCACTTTTGGCAAGCTTTACGATTGCCACTGCCCAAACCAATGCCATATTGGCCTTGGAAAATCAAGAGTATAAAGTAGCCAAAGAATCTATTGACAAGTATTTTACCAAAAATGCAGCTACCATAGCTACTAACCCAAAAGAAGCAAAAGCTTGGTTTTACAAAGGGAAAATCTACAACATCGTTGCCACTTCCGATAAGCCTGAAATCAAAGCTTTGGGCGATGAAAAATCGCTAGCTGTTGCTGTTGAGGCATTTAGAAAAGCTGTAGAACTGGACAACAGTAAATCTGCTGAGTGGAAAAAACAATCACAAGACCAGTTGGAAGCCATTTGGGGAGTGACTTTCAATGAAGGTATCAAAAAATACCAAGAAAATGATCTGAAAGCATCTTTGACCAATATGGACTTGTGTATTTCTATTAAACCTGCCGATACATTAGCCTATACAGTTGGAGCTTCTATTGCTATCTCTGCAAAAGACTTTGCATGGGCTAAAAAGGCTTATTACAGTCTTATAGAGAAAGGGTTTAAAAACTATAATTATTACAAAAACCTGCTTTACATAGTTTCTGAAGAAGAAAAAAATACAGATGAAACGATGAAAGTTATTCAAATGGGAAGAGAAGCTTTCCCCATGGATGCTATGTTTATGGCGCAAGAGGTAAACTTATACATTACAAGCGGAAAAACCCAAGAGGCAATAGCCAAATTGGAAGCTGCTGCTAAAAACGATGCAGCCAATGCCAAAGTGTATTACTACAATTTAGGCATCATTTACAAGCAGACCAATGACAATGTGAAAGCCAGAGAGTTTTTTGCAAAATCTTTAGCAGAAGATGCCAACTATGAAGGTGCTAACTATATGACAGGTTTTATGTTTATGGAAGAAGGCGATGTGTTGAATAAAAAGATCAACAACATGACTTTGAAAGAATACAACTTAAATGGTAAAAAAGAAGAAGCCAAACGCGATGAGTTTTATAAAAAAGCCATTCCATATTTAGAAAAATCTTATGCTGTTAGCAAGGACGAAAAAGTTAAAGACCAGTTAATAAGCATTTACAAGAAGTTCAAAATGGAAGACAAAATCAAAAGCTTAAACTAAGAAAACGTAGCCCACCGAAAGGTGGGTTTTTTGTTTAATAATTATTTTTTTGCATTGTTGGTTTTCCTTTCTTGCCCTTATTGAGTATTTTTCGCATATATATATAGCTTAATCATTTACTATATTTATAGGTCAAAAATAAGCTGCTTGTTGGTCAAAAGAAGACTAACAAGGGCGAAAAACACTTATGTTGAAACCCATGGTGCAAGGTATTTACCGTAATTCAAGTTGGCTTAAATTTTATAAAAAATGATACTTGTCTTTATTCATTTTTTTTATTGCCTATTGTAGAGCTGGATTCGTATAAAAAGATTTTATTAAAAACTTTGTATGCATCTGAGAGGCGCTCATATACTGGAGTTAAATATATGACTCCCATTGATAGTATTCTGAATGGATACAGTCCATTATTAATGATTCCGGAATTCAGATTGAAGATAAAGTATCGATCTAATGGTAAAGATACTCTTATGTGTTTTTTTGAATGTAAACCTAAAAGAACCAGATATGCATTTTATATGAGCAAATCAGATACTAGTTTTATTAGCAATTGCTCAAGTGGTTTTGTAAATATCTTTTTTTTTGAGAATAATGAGTTTAAAGATTCAATTTTAACTACAGAGCAAAAGTATCTGTCAGGGAAAAGAATACACCCTTGTGGTGGTAATTTTTTCCTAAGTAAAAATAAACTTGAAAGATTTTCCAGAGAGTTGTTAACTATTATGTTGAATAAAAATGCAAGTCAATATTTTACAGTAGAAAGATTTCCATATTCAATATGGTTTAGCGAAGATGAGAAATTATGGGTAATATATTTAGAAGGTCAAAAGTGGAAACTAGCTACATTAGAAGAATTCTTTATTATGAATCGTCCTGAAATAGGTTGACGGTTTTACGATAATCCCAGTTGCCTTTGTA
>ERZ1066134.402-NODE-402-length-23978-cov-19.278477_pt1 | contig 23978 bp, 21 predicted proteins | sample MGYA00382781_ERZ1066134 | MGnify/ENA primary metagenome ERZ1066134 (study PRJEB33369, sample SAMEA5778364) | biofilm metagenome | biome: Industrial cooling water; feature: Water cooling tower basin; material: Biofilm | place: United Arab Emirates | collected... | reverse complement strand
TACTTTATCTTTAAATCCGCTGCTTAACTAGTCCAGTTTTTAAACGGAAAGAGCAAACATTAGATGGTCTAATCAGCAGAATACTTACCAAAATAGCCGCATTTTCAGTAGCCCAATTTATAAACCACCACAACAACAAACCCCTAAATCATATTAAATATGCTTTGGCATCTTAACCGAACAACGGGTTAAACTTCTTAAATACTTCTGTTGGCAATGTTAATTTTAGTGGAGAAGTAAAAATAAGCATTGGAGGTCAAGATGATCCAGTGAGCAAAAATTATGTTTATTATTGTGACCCTACTATAAATAGCGGTACCAAATATTCTGGTGGAATTCAATTCTATGTAAATCAATAAATAAATTAGACTAACCTGCTTGGGGCTATTTGCCCCTAGCAATTTATATATATGCTTTTCCGCTTATCGATATTTCTAGTATGCTCAACTACTACAATTGTGTGCGCAGGATCTCAGAGTTGGATTGGGTCTTCAAACCGATGTTTCTTACGATCCGATGAATCAAATAAAATATCTAAATGATACGGTATTTGTGTTCCCCACTGCTCTCGGCTCTGCTGCAACCACCGACCCAACGGATACGCAATTGCACATTTATGTGTCCACACGTATAGTTGAGGGTGACATGTATTTTCTTGAAATAGGATTACGTTACTACCGCCGCTATAGCAGTCTTCATGTCGGAAAAAATCAACCGGAGGGCTATCGTATACAGCATCTTTCCCCCGTTATAGCTTCCACATTTCTGTTTCCCGTGAAGGCAGGAGTAAAGCCCTTTAAACGTCTACAGTTTTCCTCGGGTATTTCCCCCGGACTTCATCTGCGCAGAAAAGGATTCTCGTTGGATTCAGATCGGGATTGGGAGCTCAACGAACCGTACCTTGCCGTACAAGGCATTCATCGGACCATCACATTTAACTATGAAGCGTCTGTCGAATATTTGATCTCTAAAAGAATCTCGCTTTTAGTTGCACAGCAAGGCAGCATCGGTCAAATTTCACGACCTTTTCAGAGCCACGGGAATACCTACACAGTTCCTTTGAAATGGAAAAGTCTGGGATTCTCATTGATGTATCAATTTGATTATCAGAAGAAATAAAAAAATCAATCCTGTTTGGGTATCAGAATAGTGAAACTCGTACCCACACCCGCTTTGGACGCCACTTTGATATCGCCTTCCATTTTTTGGATGTTTTCCTTGGCTATGTACAGCCCCAGACCTGAGCCCTTGCTGTCGGCATTGCCTCGGTAAAACATCTTGAAAATATTTTTAACCACCTGATCTTTCATGCCCCGGCCATTATCGGCTATGCTGATGGCAATGTTGTTGCCCTCTTCCCAGCAGTCTATATGCACATAGGGGTTGGGTTTTTCAACATCGTGGTAGTTGAATGCATTCGCAATGATGTTTTTGAGGATCACCCGCAAGCGCCGGACGTCCGTGCGCATGGTCTTCACGGAGCAACTGATGTGGCACTCTACCTTTCGGCCTTCGTCTAGGTAGCGAATGCTCTCAACGATGCTCTCCAACTCCTGCCGAACGTTGATTTCTTCTATCACCATCTCCAGCCGCTGATTGCGCGAGTAGTCTATGATGTCGCTGATGAAGCCGTCAAGTTTTACTGCGCTTCGCTCGATCATCTCCACGCATTTATCTTTTTCCTCGGCTTTGGGAGTGGCCTTGGCAATGTGCGTGAGACCCAAGATGGATGTCAACGGAGCACGCAAATCGTGCGACACACTGTAGACAAATCGGTCTAACTCTTCGTTCAGCTTTCGCAATTCGCGGTTCACTGCCCACACATGCCGCACGCGCCACACAAACAGGAAGTAGCCGCCGAATATGATGGCTAAGCCGACAAGCACTTTGAACCACCAAGCTTCGTACAGAAAAGGCTGTACCGTAAAGGTGAAATGCGCCGGCTCGCTATTCAGCACGCCGCTGTTGTTGGAGGCTGTCACACTGAAGGTATATTCACCCGGTTTCAGGTTTGTATACTCCACCCGGGGCACGCTCGTGGTGATCCAGTCTTTGTCCACCCGGCCGAGCTTGTATCTGTACGTAACTTTATCAGGCGCCAGATAACTGGATGAAGCAAAGGCTATTTCAAATCTGAATTTGCCCGGCCGAATGATCAATTCATCGCCTATCATGGGTTCTTCATCCACAATAAACTCCATAATGGCCACCCGTGGCACGGTGGTGTTGCGCCGAATGTTGGTGGGGTCTATCGTGGCGATTCCGTCGAGTGTGGGTACCCAAAGTTCTCCGGTAGAAGCCAACAATGAGCGCGTGGCACCTGTGCACTCACGATTCGCCATGCCATCCGTATGATCAAATAGCTCGGGTGTCACAAAGGGCAAAGTTCCGGCTATGTGGGCTTCCATTTGCGCTTGGTCTATACGCACCACACCTAGGTTAGTCGTGAGCCAAGTATTGCCTGCACGATCTTGAAGGAAATCGAAAAAGGATTCGGACTTGAAGTCGGGATCCACTTGCACTTTTTGCATGTTGCCATCCTTGAACAAAAAGACGCCTGTATTGGTACTCAGCCAGTACCGATTTCGCCCGTCAATATGAACATTGAATATGAGCATGCCCTGCATCACGGGCAGCCGATAGGTTTGTACTTTTCCGCCCGAGATGATGGACAAGCCGCCGGAATGCGTGCCAATGACAATGTTTCCCTTTTGATCTTCCTCCAGCGCCAAAATGTAATCTGTGCCCAAACCATTTTCGATGGTGTACTTCTCCTCCACCCGACCGTCCTTGAACTTCATCACGCCTCCTGTGCGAGTGGCCAACCACAGCTCATCGTTTCGAGTGATCAGCAGTCTGCGCACAAAATTCGAGGTGAGTCCGTCACGGTAGGTGTATAAGCGCTCCTTGCCACCTCGCAGTTCGTGTAATCCTTCATAGCTGGCCACCCACATGGTGCCGTCTTTTGTAAATGCAAAATCTCTTACTCCATTTCGTTTCGCCTTGGCTATGGTTTGAATCTTGCGGGGGCTTGCTCCTTTTTTGTCCAGCACGGTAATGGAACCATCGTCACTACCCACGTACATGCTTCCCTGATGCTCAACTACGATGTTCACGCGGTTATTTTCTAGGCCGTCAGTCTCATTGAGTGCGTAAATGGCTCCTGCATTCATGCGAATCAAGCCGGCCTTTTTCATGGACATCCAGATGCTGCCCTCATGATCCTGAATCACGGCCGAGATTTGATTGCCGGGCAGCCCATCTTCTTCTGTGAATACTTCCAATTGCCAAGTAGCGAGCTGCATACGCACCAATCCTTGCTCGGTACCGATCCACAAGAAGCCGCCTTCGTCTTCTATAAAATCATTGATCTGAAATGCGGATGTGCCGGGAATGAGGCGAAATGCGCCTGCATTGGATTGAATGAATAAACCCTCCGACGTACCCACCATCAATTTGCCCGATTTAGTGGTCATTACTTTAGAAATGGTGCCTGCGAGCAGTCGGCCCAGCATGATTTCCGAGTACACTTTGCCGTCCGGTCGGTAATGAAACAGTCCGTTTCCTTCCGTAGCGATCCACACATTTCCCTTCTTATCAGGAAAAATGTCATAAATGGGGATGTTACTCAATTGTTCATTGATCACCTGCACGGCAGAATCTCCCTCCATGTACCACACGCCCTCATTGTTAGTGGCGCACCACATGCGGTTTTCATTGTCAAAAACAATTTTTCGAACAGATATGGCAGGCATGTTAGCCACACGTATAGCAGTGCCCTTTACAAACTTCATCACCCCGCTCCCTTGAGTGGCCAAGTACATCACCCCATCCGGTCCCTCGGTAATGCTATACATGGCGTTGGTGGTGAGTGTGGGCAGCAAGGTCTTGTCGTATAGCTTGAAATTTCGACTGTCAAAGAGCACCATGCCATTGAATGTGGTCACCCAAATAAAGTCGTCTGATGTTTGATAAACCGAGGTTAGGTTATTGGATTGAATGCCGTCTTCCCCTACCCATTGCGTGAGCACCATTTTGGAAAGCGGTACTTGGCGCGTCTGCGCTGAAAGAAGAATTCCTGAAAAAAAGAAAATAGTGAACACGAGGAGCCTCGTCCACTGATAGAGAGCAACAACTATAACGCTACTCAGCCGCACAACACTTAAAGATAAGCCAGTAAACCCCAAAAGATAATACGAATGATCAGTAGAACCACCTAAGCAGTTCCGGAAAGACGAACAAAGCTATCATTGCCAGGCCAAACACACCCAAAATAACCAGTGTTGTTCGCTTTGCGGGTGCAGGATCTGATGTGCCATCCACCAAAAAAAGCTGATAAGAAGGGCGCAAATAATAGTAAACTGCAACGGCCGTAGCGAAGAGGGATGTGAGGAAATACGCGAGTACCCACCCATCATCGGTCAGTCGGTATTCTGCCCAAAGCCCTGAAAAAAGCATCCATTTGGCCGTGAAACCAACGGTGGGCGGCAACCCGATTAGGGCCACCAATACGATAGTAAAGAATACGCCCAGGCCCACGAGTTTCTTGCCTGCTCCGGCATACGCCTCCAATAGGTGCATTCCATGCGATTCAAATACCTGAAGGGCGTAAAACACCGCCACGTTCATCGCTGCATAAATGGCCACATACCATACGAATTGCTGTGCCGAAAATTCCCAAAGTACAAACGGAATCAACAGCCCCGTGTGGGCAATAGCCCCGTAGCTGACCAGTCGGCGCACGTTCGACTGGCCAATGGCGCCAAATGTGCCAACAAGTATGGAGGCCAAACCAAAAAACAAGACCAAAGGATGCCCCCAATTCCAAGCCGTCAGCACATTTGAGAGCAGTATCAAACCTGCCACTTTGGGTACGATGGAAAAGAAAGCGGCCGTATCTACAGGAGCCGACTGGTACACATTGGGCACCCACACATGAAAGGGCACAGCTGATATTTTGAAGAAAATGCCCACAAAAATGAAGGTGGCAGCCATCTGCTCATAAGGTGAATCTATGGCGGCTGATGTCAGATAAAGGTGTCCCTGCACACCGTAGATCAAGGAAATGCCAAACAGCATGACTGCCGAGCATATTCCTCCAAACAACAAGTACTTCAATCCGGCCTCATGACCGTTTTTGCTAAATGAAAAATTGGTGAGCACATATGCGCCGTAGGATACCATTTCCACCGCCAAATAGATGAGCAAAAAATGGCGGGCGTGCATCATCAGGATGGCTCCCGTCAAGATGGTGAGCATGAGGAAGTAATAGCTGCTGCGCTGCTCCGCTGACGTTCGAAACAAAAGCACTAATAAAACAGCCACGAGACAGATGCGCACCATGGCCCAACTGAGTCGACTAGAAACGAGCATGTCGCCGAAGAGGTATTCGCCGCTGGGGGAAAGCTGTGCGAGCGCAACAATGACTGTAACTGCCGCGACACCTTTAATGACAATCGAAGGTATCCTGAAAAGTCCCACGACCAGCACCAACATAGCTCCACTGACAAGCGTGATCTCCACCCCCAAATGGCCAACGTCATGAAGCAACTGAAAAAGCTGAGCAGTCAGGTTCATGGAATCGTCGTAAAAAAATGTTGCACCCAGAATTTCATGGACTCATGGATCGGCTGCAGCATGGTAGAAGGGAAAAGACCCAACCAAATAACCAATAGCGCCAAAGGTGCCAGCATGAGCCATTCCCTTGGGGTAATATCCGTCATGTGCGCCTGCCACTCATCTTTTCGCACCCAATATTTGCCAAAAAACATGCGCTGCAACGTCCAGATGAAATAAGCGGCCGAAATCAAGATGCCGGTGACGGCCACCATGCCTATCCATTGCGCTAGCTGCCCCGACCCGAACGCGCCCAAAAGCACCAGTAATTCACCGACGAATCCAGACAAACCCGGGAGTCCAAGGGAGGCAAAAAAGAACACCCCCACGAAAAAGGTATAGATAGGTAAATGGCCGGCCAAGCCACTAAAATTCTCAATTTGACGGTCGCTCGTGCGATCATACAGCACGCCCACGAGCAGGAAAAGCGCAGGAGATAACAAACCATGCGACACCATCTGAAACAATCCACCGGATACGCCTTGAATGGTGAACGCGCTGAGCCCTACCAGCACAAAGCCCATGTGCGATACGGACGAGTAAGCTACCAATCGCTTCAAGTCTGTCTGTGCCATGGCCACAAGGCCTCCGTAGATAATGGCAATGACCCCCAAGATGGCAATCGGTGTAGCAAATCCAACAGCCTGCTCAGGAAAGATTGGAAATGCAATGCGAAACAATCCGTATCCGCCCACTTTCAGTAACAGTCCGGCCAAGATCACGGAGATGGCCGTGGGAGCCTCCACATGTGCATCGGGCAGCCACGTATGCACAGGCACAGCCGGCAATTTGATCAAGAAGCCAATAACCAAAAACCAAAAAGCCCACGCCCGAGCTGATAAGCCCCACAGTTCCCATTGACCACCATCTGAAAGCAAACCGTCGCTCACAAAAGCGGCAGGATTCATCATTCGTACAAGACTAAAGGTATTGCTACCTCCCTCCTCAACATTCAGAAAAAGCCCGATCATCACCACCAAAATGAAAAGTGAGCCTACGAGCGTATAAATGAAAAATTTGACCGATGCATATTGCCTACGCTTGCCTCCCCAAATGCCTATCAGGAAGAACATGGGCAACAACATGAATTCGAAAAAGAGGTAGAACAAGAAGAAATCCAACGCCACGAAACATCCAATCACGCTTGATCCTAGGATGAGGTATAGAATGAAATAACCCTTCACTTTTTTGGAGAGCTTCCACGAACTGATCACCCCGATAACCAAGATCAAGGCCGACAAAACCACGAGCGGTGCGCTGATGCCATCTACACCTACGAAATAGTCCACCTTCAACACCGCCAAACCATCCATTTGCATGTGGATCCAAGGTACTCGCTCCACAAACTGAAAAGCATTCTCCCAAGAAGTCGGAACAACTTGACCGTCAAAACCTACCCAAAGTATAACCGACAGGAGCAATTGTGCGCTTGTGATACCCAGCGCCATCCACTTAAACCAACTCCCTCGTTCGACCGGGACGAACAGCATGGCCACTGCGCCTATGAGCGGGAGGAAAATGAGCAAACTCAGCAGATAATTGGTCATGTGATTAGAATAGAAGGAAAACCAAAAGTAAAATAAGCACAAAAATGAGCCACGCGATTTGGTGCTGCACATTGGCCGACTGAATGCGAGTAGCCAATCGCCCTACCTGACGCGAAATCCATACCGTCAACTGCACAAATCCATCCACCACATAGGTATCGACCAAGGACAAAAATTTGGCAAAAACGACTCCCGACACACCGATGGCATTCACGGTCCCGTCCACTGCTTTTTTGTCAAACCAATGAAGTCCTTTGGCAACTGTCACGTATCCGCTACTCAGCACCCGATCATACAGGCTGTCCACATACCACCCGAAATAGGACAAGCGCCCCATGATGGAGGGTGGATAGGTAGATTGAGCATAATGCTGCACATAAAACCTGCGCGGACCATACAGCCCATAGCAATGAACAAACCCGATCAGTACCAAACCGGAAGAGACAAACGGAATCAGACTACCCGCATGTGCGGCCAATGAGAATCCGGCCAGTTCCATGACCCAGCCTGAAGAAGAAAAAACGTGAAATCCCTGAACAATGCCCAACGAAGCGATGGAGAGTAGAATGAGCGGAATGCCCATCTGCCAGTGATAGCCGGATCCCTCCACAGAAGCCACCGTGCGCGAGGGGGTCCAATAGATCATCCAAACTTGTCGCGCGATGTACCAAGCGGTGAGAAAGAGGGTGAAGAATGCAAAGTATGACACCAAGTGCGCTTCGGAATAGCCTGCGGCCGTTTGCTGCTCTGCCCAAGACCAAGTGGCTTGCAGGATGCCTTCTTTGGACATAAAACCGGAGAAAAGAGGAAAGCCTGCGAGCGCCATGCCGCAAATCACATGCAGTGTCATCAACCACTTCATGGAACCGCCCAATCCACCCATCTGCCGCATGTCCTGCGTCCCCACGTGATGCATCAGCACACCTGCCGCCAAGAACAATCCGGCCTTAAAAAAGGCATGCGTCCAGAGATGAAAAAACGAGCTTTCAAAAGCTCCCACACCAATGCCCAAAAACATAAAGCCGAGTTGTGAAACGGTGGAATAGGCCAACACCTGTTTCACGTCATGCTGAGTAACGGCCGTAAACGCCCCGAAAAATGCCGTAAGTGCCCCCACGATAGCTGCACATGTGAGCACCACCTCCGGCAAAAATGGCCCAACACGCAGCATCAAGTACACACCGGCCGCCACCATAGTGGCCGCATGAATCAGTGCCGATACGGGTGTGGGACCGGTCATCGCGCGTGGCAACCAACCCGAAAAGGGCAACTGAGCGGACTTGCCCATGGCCCCAATGAGCAAACCTGCTCCTATCCAAACAGAGGGTATGGCTGTCAATTCGGAAAGGAAAAACGACTGCTCAAACCCAAGTGAGAGTATGGCGCCAAGCAACGCTACATCTGCCACTCGATTCGTCAAAAATGCCCACTTGGCTGACTTGGCAGCCTCCTTCTTTTCATGATAAAATCCTATGAGCAAGTAAGAAGCAAAGCCAACCACCTCCCAGAAAATGAAAAGCAAAAGGAGGTGATCGGCCATGAGCAGACCGAGCATGGCAGTGGTGAAAAATCCCAGCTTCAAAAAGTACCGCGGATGCTCGTGCACGTGCATGTATTTGACAGAAAAAAGATGCACTAAAAAGGAAATGAGAAGCACTAAGGTGCACAGCACAAGTGCCAACTGATCCACGCGCCAGCCTAAATGAAATTCGGGAATCCAAAGGAAGCGAGTGGACCAATTGAACCCATTGATTAATAAAAGACTACTCAGTGCAAGTGCTAAAAAAGCGAATCCTGTCGCGATTCGAGCTGCCTGTATGCGAAAAGTATAAGCCAGCATTCCGCCCATCAAAGGCAGCAACAAAGTCAATATCATCCACACACCCGTATTCATCAGTTTTTTAATTCCTTCAAATCTTCCAAATCAGACGTATGATGTTTCTTATAGATATTCAGCAAAATAGCTAACGCAATGGCCGCTTCGGCTGCTGCCAGTACCACAGAAAAAACAGCCATTACCTGGCCATCCAGTTTTGAATCGAATCGGGAAAATGCAGCGAAATTTAAATGTGCGGCATTCAACATCAATTCAATGCCCATGAGCACAAAAACGATATTTCGTTTCATCAACACAATCAGCAACCCCGAGCTGAAAAGGAAGCCTGCCAAAATCAAATAATAATGGATGGGCACACTAGTCATTTTCCGAAGATTTTTTAGCCAATAATGAAGCACCCACCAGGGTGGCCAACAGAACAACCGCAATGAATTCAAATGCCACCAAATGATCCGTCAAAAACACCATCCCGATTTGCTTTGTTTGATCCATGGCCGATTCCACCGGCACCCAAGCAAAGTCTTGCTGCAAAATGATCGTGGCGAGGATCCCAAAAAAACCACCAGCCGCCACCACTCCCAAAGGTACCATTCGGTGACCCGAAATCGGCGGGCCGTGCTGTTTGCGCGTGGTGAGCATGATGCCAAAAACCAGCAAAACCACCACGCCACCGGCATACATGAGCAACTGCACCACAGCCAAAAATTGAGCATTCAACAATACATAAAGAGCTGCCACACTCAAAAGCACCACCACCAGGCCATAGGCAGCATGGATCACATTTCTCGTGAAAAGCATGAATAGCACGCCGGCCACAGCCATTCCACTAAACAGAAAGAAGAACACTGACTCTGTCATTCGGTTTTGGGCTTTGGTGGAACAATTCGCGGCTTGAAAACAAGCTTCGGTTTGGCCGCTTCGGTTGTCTCTGCACTACCTGACACAGGCTTGGGGGGCACAGGTTTGGGTTTGAAAACCGGTTTGGCGGCACCTGTGCCAGGCGTACTACCGGACGTCATAGGAGCCACTGGTGCCGATGCTACCTTTTGCTGCTGGTGGGTTTCCCATTCTTGTCGTTTCTGCGCCACCTCATCAGTGGTCATCGTAGCAAAAGGGAACAAGTGCTCGCGTATATCGAAAGTGCTGTAATCGTACTCAGAAGTCATGATGAGGCACTCCGTAGGGCACACGGTGGTACACAAGCCGCAAAACATGCACTTGCCCATGTCGATGTTGAAGGTCTCGGCGTAAATGCGCTTGGGTGTGCCGTCAGATGTCTCGCCAAACGCATCTACCGACCGAATGGGCACTATTTCTATACAATTGACCGGACACACTTTCGCGCACTTGTCACATACGATGCAATCATCTATTTCATTATGCAGCTTGTATCTGCCATGATCGGGCACGGGAATCGTCTCATGCGGAAATTGGAGCGTGGTGGTGCCGAGCGTGATGGCAAAAAAATCGGTGGCAGCTATGTCCTGATTGCGCTTTTTCGTGACTTGCAATAAGTGCTTGAGCGAAAGACGCAGGCCTCCTATCGAAGTGCTGAAAGCTGTTTTGATATGTTGAAAATATGCCAAGTCGAATCTTTCGTTTTTTTTTAAACCATTCCCAAGCGCCAAAGTCCACAGATCAACAGGCAAATGAGAGCAATGGGCGTGAGGTATTTCCAAGACAAACTCATCAGCTGATCCACCCGCAAACGAGGGAACGTCCATCGCACCCACATCTGCAAGAATATCCAACCCATAGCCTTGCTCAGCAGCCAAATCACGCCCCACACAGGACCGGTCGTCCAAGTGGCCAACTCCAGCGATCCTACATTTGGCAAAGGTGTGTTCCACCCACCGAAAAACAGCATACTTCCCAAAAAGGCCACAAGCAGCATCATGCCGTATTCTGCCAGCATGAAGAGTCCCCATCTAAAGCCGCTGTATTCGGTGTGATAGCCGCCCACAATCTCCGACTCGCCCTCCGGTAAATCAAAAGGCGTACGATTTGACTCGGCTAATCCTGCTATGAAAAACACCACACAAACGACCCAAAGTACGGGCGCTTGCATGACGTTCCAACTCAGAAAACCTCCCGTGGCTGTAACATCAATGCCCCACGCTTTGATTCCGAACAAATACACGGGCGTTTCGGTCAAAATGCCCTGCCGGGTATTTATTACTTGCAAATCAAGCGACTGAGCGATCATCACCACGGCCAACACACTGAGACCCAAAGGCACCTCATACGAAATAATCTGCGCGGCTGCCCGCATGGCACCAAATACCGAATACTTGTTGTTGGAAGCCCAACCGGCCATGAGCAAGGCCACCACATCCACCGATACGACAGCCAATAAAAAAAAGAGACCCGGAGATATAAAAGCACCCGAAACTCCGACGGTGAGCGGCAGCACGGCATAACCGGCAAATACCACCATGAAAAGCAAAAGAGGAGCAAAAAGAAAAGGCCCTTTGTCTACTGCATCGGGGCGAATGTCCTCCTTCTGAAGCATCTTCAAAAGATCCGCTATCGTTTGAAATAAGCCCTTTGGGCCTACTTCCATCGGGCCGAGACGGTTCTGGATGAAAGCCGCCACTTTGCGTTCGGCATACACCCCTACTACCACAAACGCTAGCAAGAAAGGCAAGTAGAAAAGAAACGTCCACATAGATGCGGTGAAGATAATGACCTAGCCTGTAATGCACAGCCAAAATGGGCAATTTCCAAAGCACCCCTGGATGCCGCCGCATGGCTCTGTGCATTCCCTGTCTATCGAAACCGCATGATTTTTATTTCTAGTTTTAGACAAAATAGGCAAAAGTTGTATCTTGAAGGCTTCAACCAGTCACCTATCAAACGGCTCCTCCATATCTCGCTTCTCATGACATGCCTCTCGCAGGTAAATGGGCAGGATATTTTAAAAGATTCGCTCTACATTCGATCCTTCGGCACAGCCGATTACCGCGCCTCTGAATTCAACTATTCTGTGGCAGAAGATGAGAACGGCATTCTCTTTTTTGCTAATGAAAATGGCATTTTGGAATACGACGGAAGCAACTGGCGCATGCATCCGCTTCCGGATTATTCGCAAGTAATCACGCTGGAGATGGGGCCCGATGGACGCTTGTATGTAGGCGGCCGCAATGAGTTTGGCTACATGGAGCGCGATTCCACCGGCACCATGCATTACACATCCTTGCGCAGTACTATAGACAAGGATTTTGAGTTTGGTCCAGTTTGGCAAATCCACTTCCGTAACGGAAGTGTTTATTTTCAGAATTACGAATCGATCATTCGATTTGATGGTGAACTGGGGCATAAACTGCCTATCGAAAACGGATGGCTTTTTGAGATTGGCGGAGAGTTATATGCTTCGGTGATGGAAAAAGGCATTGCCAAATTCGAAGGCGATTCGCTCAAATTCGTGAACACCGAAATAAAACTGAAAGAAGACAACCCAATGCGCCCCATGGGGCAAATTGGACGTGAAAAAATATTACCCACGGAATACAATGGCCTGTTTCTCTTGGATACGATGACCTTCAAAACACGCCGATGGGACGTGCCCGCAAGCAAGGAATTGATCAAACACGGCATCTACGACGGCACAGAGTGGGGCGAGGACATGTTCATGTTCTCTACAGTGCGCAAAGGACTTGTGTGGATAAACAAACGAGGCGAAGTGGTACGGGTACTGGGCAAAGCCGACGGGTTGAAGTCTACGGAGACCCGTTCATTTCACCGCGATTCCAAAGGCAATTTATGGATACCCGGCTATGGCATCCATCACATGATCTGGCCTGATAAGCAGCGAATGGATGATTTTTTCACGCTCATTCGGTCACTAGAGATCAACGAAGTGGTGTTCCCCATCAACAGCAGCAATCTAAAGATGGCCTCTGATTTTCCTGCTCCAATTCGCTCACTCACTTTCAATTTCTCATCACCGGGTTTTGACAAAACCGACTTACAGTATGCCTACAAATTAGATGGTTTTGATCAGGAGTGGTCAGCTTGGTCTAATAACTCAATCAAACACTATACTAACCTAGACGGAGGCACCTATACCTTCCATGTAAAGTCGCGAATCATAGGAGGTCAAGAATCTACGCCCGCCACACTGGAGCTTCTCGTGCCCACCCTGTGGTACCGAACCGGCTTGGCTAAAGTAGGCGCGGGATTGTTGCTGTGGTTCTTGATCATGGCCGTGTACAAGTGGCGCACCAATCAATTGAAAAATCAAAACAAGCGACTGGAGGAGATCGTGGAGCAACGCACGCATGAATTGCGAGCAGCCAATGAAGAACTGATAACGAAAAATCACGAACTCGATCAGTTTGTGAGACGGGTGTCGCATGATTTGGTGGCCCCATTGAAATCTGTAAAAGCCTTGATGGCCATCACGCAAGAAGAAACCGAACCAGCCGAGCAGCAGAAGTGCTTTGACATGATGAAGCTGAGCTTGGACAAGCAGGAGGAATTTGTGAAGCGTATGCTGGATCAGGCGGTGAATTACCGCGAAGTGAAAAAGGAGCCCGTGGAGTTGTACAAGCTGTGCATGGCTATTCGCACCGATCTCAACTACTATGAGGGCGCAGCACAAATTGATTTTATTTTGGACTGTCCTAAAGATTACAACTTGCTGGCTGACCCGGATCGTCTGAAAATCGTGATCAGCAACCTAATGTCAAATGCCATCAAGTACCGCCGATTGGATGAAGCAAAACCGATCATTATCATTCGTGCAAAACATGAAGGCGATACGGCTGTCATTCAGGTAGAAGACAATGGGCTTGGCATTGAAGAAAAATCAATCGGACGTATTTTTGATATGTTTGTGCGCGTATCTGATCAATCCCACGGCTCTGGCTTGGGGCTCTATATTGTGAAGGACATGATGAAGAAGATGGGCGGAAATATTATGGTAGATTCGGAATTGGGCAAAGGCACCACATTTACGCTCACCATTCCTCAAGGAAAATAGCTACCCTCGCTCGAAGTAACGTTAACAACCCAATTGTATGAAAAAGATTTTTTCTACCCTATTCCTAGCGGCAGTGAGCTTGACGGCTTACAGTCAAACCACAAATCCTAACTACGACGAAGCGCTCGCGCAAAAAGTAGGTGCAGATGACTATGGTATGAAAAAATATGTGTTTGTGGTGCTCAAAACAGGCAAAAACACCACTACAGACAAGGCATTTATTGATGAATGTTTCGCCGGTCACATGGCCAATATGAATACAATGGTGAAAGCCGGCCAACTGGTAGTAGCAGGTCCTTTTAGTAAAAATACAAGCGATTTCCGCGGGTTATTCATCCTGAACGTGCCTACTTTAGAAGAAGCTCAGGCACTGCTACAGACCGATCCGGCGATTAAAGCAGATTTATTAACACCCGAGCTTTACTCTTGGTATGGGTCAGCGGCCCTGTCAGAATATCTGGATGCATCAGACAAGGTCTGGAAAAAGGGCTTTTGAGCAATGCACAAAAAAGCCACCCCTTGCGAGGCGGCTTCCTTAGTCCTTGTTTTGATTCTTTCTAGAGCGTGATGCCCACGGTGAAGGCATTCAATTTCGCTCCATTAGGTCCTTTGTCTTCCACAAAAACTTGGTTGAGATCGTAGAGAACGAACATGTCGAATGATCGGAAACCCAACTGTCCTCTTACGCCGTATCGGAAATTCTCCAAATAGAAGTGGTCATTATTCTTGCTGCGTTCGCGCTGACCTTCCTCTCTGAAGGTGTATTTCGAGTTGCTGGCCAGACGATACCCGGCGTACATACCTCCTCCTATTCTAAACCCACTTTTTCTATATGTTTTAAAAGTAAAGCCATCTCCTTTGGTCGCGCTTACACGCTTGGAACCTTTGCCAAAATCAAACATGGGAACAAAGCTTGCATTCACATAAGTAGCAGATAATTTACTCTTCATGGCATTGGCATCAGCAGGAATATTGTCTATCATCTCCACTCCGTCCACCCCGTTTACAAATTGGTAAGAGGCATCCTGCAATTTGAAATTGTACATGCTGAAACCTCCACCCCACTCCAGAAACAACGGACCACCTACCCACGTGCGATTCTGCCAGTTGAGACCTACGTACCAAGAACCCCACGGTTTTATAGTGTATGGTTCGTTGTTTTCAGAAGGCAGTTTGCCATTTTCCATCCAGTTATTTATTCCAATGTCCACATTGAAGTAGTGACGGGTGCGCTCAGTCTCCTCCTTCACATAGGTGTACTTTTTCAGTTCCAAATCTTCGTCCATGTCCTCAGGATCAAAATTCTCCGGATCTACGAACAGCTCCATACCACCCACGCGGATGCGAATTTTATCAGACGCATCCTCGTCAATTATGATGGTATCGCCTTCCGCTTCGCCTTCACCCACAATCACGTCCGGACTGTCAATAATGTATTTCTTGCCGTCTTCACTAGTGATTTCCAGATACTCCACCTTTTCGTCGGTCAGTGACTTGTTCAGGTCACGGATCATCTCGTTGATGTCGTACGCTTGGATTTTTTTCAGCTCGGCCCTGTCTTTGGTGTAGATGACAATGCGGCTTCCATTTTCCAGTTCGATGACTACTGTGTCCCGTTCAGCAATCATTCCATTTGCATGAGCAGCCATCGGCACAAGAGCCAGCAGTGCTACCAAAGTGAGTGTTCCAATCGTTTTCATGGCTTCTATCCTTTATTTGAGTTTAATTCTTCTTTCCGTTAAAAAAATCGTTCTTCGTTTCTCTTATGCTTCCCAGCATTTCACCGGGCTTGAGGTCGCGGGCTTTTGCCCATAGTCTTTCTATTTTGCTCTTTTGGGGAGCAGCTACGGGCGGTGTTGATTTGTAAGTGATCTGCACGCTCACACCGGGAAGTGCCTCTATTGCCTCCTCGTTTTCTGTCGAAATCCCCTGCTCCACTTGGGCCACCGTTTCTGAAGGAAGGTTGAAGTCCGCAACGTTCAAGACTTCTGTTTCTTCCCGCTGCTGTGTCACCTCTTCTTGCGCAAGAGCTACTTCATTGCGTGTGGATGCTTTCCTTCTTGTTTTCACTGCCTGAACCTTAGTCACCGGAACTGATGCCTCTTCAATGGTCGAGGGAATCGTCCACTGCACAGGCGCTTCGGGTACCGGATGGTCAACTTTTCCTTGAGCCATTGCTCCCGTTGGTAGTGTATCCGCTGATCGTGTGATCAAGACTGTAACTAATGCCAGCACCGCCACGGCTGCTGCCACGGCATACCACATGACCGGCTTTTGCTTTGTGGCCATTTGAGCCTGCACCGCTTCCCAAGCGCCTTTGGTTGGCGCTATTTCGTATCGGGACAGTTTGTCCTGAAACAGCCGATCAATGTTGTTATTTTCCATAATTGACAAGTACTTTTTGTTCACTCTCTAGGACGATCAATTGCTTTTGCAGCTGCTTTCTCGCCCGATTCAATTGAGACTTGGATGTGCCTGTACTGATACCCAGCATCTCCGCTATCTCTTCGTGTTTATAGCCTTCTATCGCATACAGGTTAAAAACCGTGCGATAACCAACCGGCAGTTCATCAATCATCCCGATCAACTCTGCCGCGCCAAGTGTATTTCCCAGACTGTCATAGTTTGGTTCCTCTCGGATATCTTCTATATCCTGAGTGAGCGACATGTTTTTGTGTTTGCGCAAATACATCAAGCTCTCGTTCACCATGATGCGCCGAATCCATCCCTCAAAACTGCCCTGCTCCTGAAACTGATCAATGTTGCTAAAAACCTTCACCATACCGCCTACCATCACGTGCTCAGCCTCCATCCGATCTTTGATGTAGCGCACACACACGGCCAGCATCATGGACGCATATCTATCATACACGGCCTTCTGCGCCACCGCTTTTCCTTTCTTGCAGTCGCTGATTAGTTCTTGTTCTTTCACGGATGTATTCAGGCACAACATTTCGTTCGTTTCATGGGCTAGATGCACGGTTTACGAATTTGGTTGCGCGTGGGTATATTTTTTTTGTACCAACTTATCCCATAGGGCGTTAGCAATGTAAATTACGGCAAGTCCAGACGGTTATGAAAAAATTAATTCTCCTCCTACTTCCCCTTTCCCTGCTCGGCCAATCGGGTATTCAATTCAAAGACATGAGTTGGGAGACGGCATTGAATGAAGCCAAAAAAACGAATAAGCTTATTTTCTTGGATGCCTATGCCACGTGGTGTGCCCCTTGCAAGACCCTCGAAAAGTACACATTCACGGATGCGGCTGTGGGAGCATTGTTCAATTCGACTTTTATCAATGTTCGGTTTGATATGGAGCAATATCCGGGACTTGAACTGGCGGAAAAATACCAAGTCAACGTGTACCCGACATTGCTTTTTATCAATGGAAATGGCGAACTGGTGCATCGCGGATGTGGCGCGGTGGAGGTGAGCGAACTGCTGACGCTTGGCCAAGACGCTATGAACCCCGAGAAAAGCCTGCTGAGTATGAAGAAAGTCTATGAGGCCGGAGACCGATCGCCCGAAAAAATGGAAGAATACCTCACCGCACTCTCGGCGGCTTGTCAAGATCTGACTGTTTTTTTGACCAATCACTTTGCCGGTGTTTCCGAGACCCAACTGCCTGACAATGAAAATTGGTTCTTGATCCGCGAATATGTGGGTGATATTTACAGTCGAGAATTTTTGTACCTGTTGAAAAATCAGGAGGCTTTTCATGCCAAACAGGATCAACAGGCGGTGCAAGACAAAATATTCGACACATTCATGATGGCCTATTATGACGTGGCTGAGTCGCCTGACTATGCCCTGTTTGGAATGAAATCCATACGGTATCTAGCCGATACGCACGAATTCGAAGAAAAAAAGGCCTTCATTGATTTTCTGGACTTTGGCCAAGGGGAGCTCATGGAAGATTGGGAAATGTATGCACGAGGGGCAACTAGCTTCATCGAACCGGAAACCGAAAACAAAGACTTGATCATGGACGTAGCGTGGAAGTTTTACCTATTTGTTAATGACAAGGAACAACTACTCAAAGCCTTGAATTGGACAAAGTATGTATTGGAAAACAATGAGCCAGACCCTGCAGTGATCGATACATATGCCAGCTTATTGTTCAAAATTGGGCGAAGAGAAGAGGCCATCAAATTTGAAGAACAAGCACTCCAACTTGCTCAAAGTTGGGAAACCGATACCGAGCACTTCGAATTTCAATTGGCCAAGTTTAAAAAGCAATAAGAGATATGCCGTTTTTGTTTTTACTCCGTGTGCTTGTCATTGTGTGCACCATTTGGGTGATTTATGACATTTGGACCAATTCAAAGAAAGAGACTCCCATCAAAATCTTGTGGACGGTGCTCGCATTGGCCTTTAGCGTGCTCACGGCCATTATCTATTATATCAGGCAGAAGCGTCAATAGCAGAGGTTGCAATCAGCGGATTAATTGAGTAGATTGCTCTTATAACCAAACCTAAGAAAGCATGTACCAAGTAATTCAGATCGTGGCACTACTCAGTGCCATTTGGGTCATTTACGATGTATGGACCCAATCCAAAAAAGACACGGGCAGCAAAGTACTGTGGACCGTGCTGGCGCTGCTGTTTAGCATCATCACGGCACTCATCTACTATTTCACCCAAAAGAAAAACTAAGTTCTCAAGGTTGACAGGCCAAGGTCTAGACCTACCACCTGTCCGGTCATGCCATGAGCGCGGGTGGTGATGAATTCTACCATTTCGGCTACCTCCTCGGGCGATAGAATGCGCTTGAGCGGCTGCCGTTCAGTGATGCCTTCTCGGGCCTTCTCATTGCGTAAAATACGCTTGGCCAATGGCGTATCCGTGATGTTCAAGGCGAGGCAGTTTACCCGCACCGTCGGGGCGAGCTCGGCCGCCAACGAACGGGTGAGTCCTTCTATGCCTGCTTTGGCCACTGCCACAGACGCATGGTAGGGCATCCCTTGCGCCACGGCCACTGTACTAAACAAGGTGATCGAACTGTTTTCGGCTTTCTTGAGCATGGGCAGGTATTTTCGGATCACCCGCACGGCTCCCAGTACGTTCACTTGGAAATCGTTGAGGAAGTCGGCATCTGACAAAGAGCCAAACGGTTTCAGATTGATGGTGCCGGGAAAATACACCAGATGACGCACCGAAGGCACATCGGGCAATTCATCTGCCACCACATCTGCACTATAATGTACCAGGTGGGCATGCGTGGTGTCAGGAGCCGTTCGGCTGATGTTTATAATTTGGGCTTGCGAGAGGCGTCTGTCTAAATAGGATCGGCCTATGCCATGACTGCCTCCAACGATGATTTCTGTCTGCATGATACAGCTGAAAACCCCACAAACCGACTAGTAGTTCCTCAAGAAAAAATGTTGACTCAGGCCAGTGATTCCCACTTGGCCATCAGCGCCTCTAACTCCTTCTTTTTCTCCAAGTAGGTACGGTTGAGTTGCAAAAAATTATTTTGATCCTCATAGGCATTAGGGTCAGCCATCTGTATTTCCAACTCATTCACTTGGCTCTCAAGCGCCGTGATCTGGTCTTCCAGTTTTTTCACCTCCCGCTCCCTTTGCTGATCTTCGGCATTCACTTTAGGCTTCTCGGTTTTTGGCTTCTCCACCATCGGGCGGTCTACCACGGGTGCCGGTACTTTGGCGCCCCCTCGTCCGGTAGATTCCTGCTGCGATCGCCACCATAAATACTCGTCGTATCTGCCCGGGTACTGCTTCAACTGATGATCCTCAATCCACCAGATTTTGTTGGCTATTTGAGAAATGAAATGCCTGTCGTGCGACACCACCAGAAACGTTCCCTCGTATTGTTGGAGCGCCTGAATCAAAATACCCACCGAGAGCATGTCCAAGTGGTTAGTTGGTTCGTCCAGCAGCAGGAAATTTGCTTCAGAGATGAGTGTCTTCGCCAACGCCACCCGCGACTTCTCCCCTCCTGACAGTACTTTTATTTTCTTGAAAACCTCGTCATTCGAGAAGAGAAAACAGCCCAACACACTCCGCAATTCCTGTTCGGATTTTCCCGTTCCCTCCTGCTTTAACTCCTCGATCAAATCATTATTTACATTCAGCGCCTCCAACTGATGCTGCGCATAAAACGACTGCACTACATTGTGACCAGTCTCCATTTTACCCGAATACTTCTCCGTGCCGGCTACCATCCGCAGCAGGGTGGATTTTCCCTTACCGTTGGCACCTATTAGCGCTATCTTATCTCCACGTTCAATGTGCAGCGGCGTATTTTCAACGATTTTCAACTCAGCATAGGCTTTGCTCAAATGCTCGCCACGCTTCACATGCCGACCGGACTGAGTAGTGAAGTTGAACTTAAAATTCACCCGCATGTTTTCGTCCACTACAGCCTCCACGCGCTCGATTTTGTCCAACATTTTCACTTTGGACTGCACCTGACGAGACTTGCTGGCTTTAGCTCGAAAGCGATTGATAAACTGCTCCGTTTGTTTGATTTTTTGTTGTTGATTGTCAAAGGCATTCTGTTGCAACTCGTTTCTCAGCGCTTTTTCTTCCTCATAAAAATCATAGTTGCCTTTGTACACATGCAGATCGCGGGCGTAGACCTCCACGATTTTGTTAACCGATTTATTCAAAAATTCACGGTCGTGCGACACAATGATGCATGCACCTTCATACGACTGTAAGTAATTTTCTAGCCACTGAATAGATGGCAAATCCAAGTGGTTAGTCGGCTCATCGAGCATGAGCAAGGACGGCTTCTCCAAGAGCAATTTGGCCAGCATCACCCGCATGCGCCACCCGCCCGAAAACTCCTTGAGTGGACGACTCAAATCGGCCGTTTTGAAACCGATTCCCTCCAAAATTTCCTCGGCTTTCGCTTGCAAAATGTAGCCATCTTGGGCTTCAAAGCGCTCCTGCAGTTTGGTGAGTTTGTCCACCAACTCGTCGCGGTAGTTTTCCTCCATCTCCTTGATCACCGCGTCTATCTGATCTTGGATCTTCAGCGTTTCGGCAAATGCCTGCATGGCCACATGCAAAACGGACTCTGACGTCTGATACGAGAGCAAATCCTGGTTGAGAAAACCAATGGTCGTCTCTTTGCTTTTATTTATTTCTCCGGCACTGGGCTGTATTTCCCCTACCATCATTTTGAGCAGCGTAGACTTGCCGGTACCGTTCAAGCCAATAAGCCCGATGCGGTCTTTGGTGTCGATAAAAAGGTTGGCGTCTTCGTACAGCGCACGGTCACCAAGGAAATACGAAAGGTTGTTTATTGAAATCACGGCCGCAAAGGTAGAAATATTGGAGACCAAAGAACTAAATGAACGGTAACTTGACTTTGGAATGTATTCGTACCTTTATCGAACAATAAACAATCTATGAAAATGATCGTGCTCCCGAACCTGTATGCAATGGTGCTGCTCTCCCTTATTTCATGTACCAAGGATGACGAAGGAAATGGCCAAGTGGTCGTTGACAAGCTCGTGATCGAGACTAATCAGGAGTCTATCGTAAACACCTCAGGCTTATCGCTTGACCAGATTCAACTTCCCGAAGGATTTAAAATTGACGTCTTTGCGCGGGTAGATAATGCCCGATCATTAGCCCTTTCACCGGAAGGAATCCTGTTTGTTGGCAATCGCGGAGGCGACAAGGTATATGCAGTCATTGACGAGAACGGGGACATGAAGGCCGACAAACGAATCACGCTGGCCAGCGGACTGACCATGCCGAACGGTGTGGCGCTGAACGATGGCGACTTGTACGTGGCAGAGGTGAGCAAATTGTGGAAGTATGAGGATGTAGCCGATAATTTGACATCCACGGCTTCCCGCAAATTGATTTACGACGACTTCCCGAAAGATCGACACCATGGCTGGAAATACATCGCTTTTGGGCCTGATGGCAAGCTATATGTGCCAGTGGGCGCTCCCTGCAACATCTGCGAGAGCAACCCGAACATACCCAACAGTGCTAATGTGCACTATGCCGCCATCATGCGCATGGACCCTGACGGCAGCAACCGAGAAGTATTTGTGGATGGCGTACGAAACACGGTAGGCTTCACATGGCACCCCGTAACCGGCGACATGTGGTTTACCGACAATGGCCGAGACAATATCGGCACCACGCAAGCCGAAACAGACAATTCGCCTCCTTGCGAACTGAATCGAGCCACGGCCAAAGGCCAACATTTCGGCTATCCGTACTGCCATGCGGGCACCATTTCAGACCCTGATTTTGGATCAGGAAAAAGCTGTGGCGATTACGTGACACCTGCGCAAAACCTTGGCCCACATGTGGCACCCCTTGGATTGAAGTTTGGTGTGGCGACCAATTTCCCACCTACTTATGAAAACAAAATCTTCATTGCCGAACATGGGTCTTGGAATCGCTCGGAAAAAATTGGCTACCGCATCATGCTGGTAACCGAATCCGGTGGTCAAGGTCAATCGTATGAGCCGTTTGCCACCGGCTGGCTGAACGGAAGCGATGCGTGGGGACGCCCAGTGGATTTGGTTTTCGCTCAGGATGGCTCCATGCTGGTATCAGATGATTTGTCGGGCACGATTTATCGGATTAGGTATGAGGGGTAAGCTTACCAGATTTCCACCCGCACTTTGTCGGTAAGCGGCTTGTCGATACACAGCATGCGATAGCCTTCATCGAGTTCGGCTTTTGATAACCGCTAGATCGTCTGCAGAGAAATCCCTCAAGCGATATATAAAAATGCCCCATTTATTGAAATTTCAAACCATAATGATGTAAATTGCGTTACGTAAATCACGTCACGTACATTGCGTCATGAGAAAACCGACCAATCCATTCATTCTATCGGGCTATCACAGTCCGGCCTACTTCTGCGATCGCGAAAATGAGTTTTCGTGGCTACTGGAGCAATTTCAAAACGAGCGCAATGTGGTCTTTCACTCGTGGCGCAGAACCGGAAAATCCGCTCTCGTTCGACACTTCTTCAATCATCTAGAAACGGAGAAAATGGCCGATTGTATTTACGTGGATTTGCTGGGTACTAGCTCGCTCGCAGAAGCAAACAGGCGCTTGGCATCTGCCATAATCCATCAATTGATGGACTTGAAGCAGGGGATTGGAAGCAAGATGCTGCAATTGTTGCGCTCCATTGGAGCCACGGTAGGGATAGATCCATTGAGCGGCGCACCGCAACTTTCATTTGGTTTTCAAACTTCCGGTTCTATTGAAAATTCTTTTGAGGCCTTCGGTGCATTTTTAGCTGAGCGAGAGCGTCCCATTATTATTTGTCTCGATGAATTTCAGCAAATCACCCATTATACAGAAACCAACGTGGAGGCCATCTTCCGCACGTGGGTTCAACAATACCCGATGATCCGATTTATATTTTGTGGCAGTCATCGGCACCTCATGGTAGGCATGTTTAGTGAAGCTTCACGCCCGTTTTATCGCAGTGCCGAAGTGCGTGCTTTAGAACCCATCCCATCTGCCGCCTATTCCGCATTTATCAGCACGAAATTCAAAGTAGCCGGTAAAAAAATAACGCAATCTAATATTGACAGCATTTTTCAATGGACGAGAAAACAGACGTACTATGTGCAGTTGGTATGCAACCATCTCTATGGCAAAACGGATGAAGTAACAGACGAGTGGTTAGCAGATGTTTTTGATGGGATTATTCAACAGGAAATACCACTCTTATCAGGATATCAGGCATTGCTTACCACCTATCAGTGGCGAATGCTCTGCGCGCTTGCCAAGGCAGAAAACACGACCAGTCCTACCTCACAGGAGTTTTTGGTACAGCACGAACTTGGCGCGGCAAGCTCTGCAAGGACGGCACTGAACACCCTTCTCTTGCGGGAATTTGTGATACTGCAAGACAAAAAATATACGCTACACGATACGCTCTTGATGCGCTGGATTCAGACATTGGTGTAAGCGAAATTGCATTAAACCCAGAATTGTCATTAGAGAATTTAAGTTGGTGCGAATGGCCAGTTAAA
>ERZ1066134.401-NODE-401-length-24053-cov-17.376823_pt1 | contig 24053 bp, 17 predicted proteins | sample MGYA00382781_ERZ1066134 | MGnify/ENA primary metagenome ERZ1066134 (study PRJEB33369, sample SAMEA5778364) | biofilm metagenome | biome: Industrial cooling water; feature: Water cooling tower basin; material: Biofilm | place: United Arab Emirates | collected... | reverse complement strand
AAACACAATCGACTGGCAAACACAGATGAATGCTCTCCCGATTCGCCGTCCAATTCGTCAACCAAAAACTTGCAAAACCCGCCTGTGTAATGATCGGTTGTCTTATTGTCAACCCAGTCTAACAGGAGATCGTAAAAGAGCCTTGGAAAGCTTGGATCCGGTAAAAGAGTGAGAAAGGAGCCAATGGCAACCGCCCGTAATGGATATTTGTCTAAAACGCCTTCCGAGTTTAACCTTATGACCAAATCTTTTATCATAGACTGGACACTGTCCAGTCTCCCTAAAATACATTCAGCAACCTTGACTAAACTATACAATGGGGCTTGAGGGTCCAATGATAATCGACACGAAAACACCAAAAACTGTTTTGCTTGTTCAGGATCAACGGGGACTCGAGACCGCCTTCGTGTGTACAAATCGAGTACTAGCTGTGCGTGTTCAAACCTTCTCAACTGTACACAGATTTTCAAACTTTTGAAAAATTCGTCGAAATCAATGTACTCGGCATACTTTAGGGTAAACTTGACTGCACTAATGAGGGTGTGGCTACATATTGTGGACAGAGAAATCAGTTGATCATCACCGACGACGACATCATCTAAACCGCATTCACATGGCATTTCCAAGCAAGCGTCTCTGTAAAAGCCATACTCGTCGTCATCTTTTAATGCTTGTACTATCCGACTGTCCGCATTAGAGTCGACATCAACGTCCAAAAGACTCGATCCTTCCCGCACACCATTAACTATACAGTCCGCGTCGAAAAAGCCCTCCGACGACAGTCGCTCAATGTAAGCGTCATCCTGACGCTTGGCCCTTAACAGCTCGTTAAATTTGGCAGTCAGTGGGTCCTTGTTCCTTTCTTGTCTTTGTTTGTCGTTCTTTCTTTCTTGTCTTGGTTTCTCGACACCAACACTGGTTTGTTTTTTCGGGCGGGGGGAAAAGAATTTTCGCATGTCATCTTCAGGTGATCGGCCCATTTGTGCAGGGGGGCCTTGTCGATAATTGTTTGTTTTATTGTGTAGATTGCCTAGTACATTGTACAATACCAATACCACATTTAAACACACACGGGAAATATGGAGGAAAAGACGACAATCAACACCCCGCCGCCTAATAATCAACCATCAACACAGGTCCCCAAAGAGGTCCTCAAAATGACCGCTTTCATTCACCAAGAGGCTCGGGAAAAGGCCAGGGAGTTGAGGTTAAAGGCGGAGGAAGAGTATGCCGTGGAAAGGGCCCGCCTATTGCGCGCCGAGTTGGCGGGCGAGAAAGAGTATGAAGATAAGCGTGCAAAGGAGATGGCTCGGCGAGTCATGGTTGCCAGGGGCGTCGAGTCGCAGCGCGTGAGGATCAAAGTGGAGCTGTTGAGGGAAGAATTAATTCATACGCAAATTTATGACCTTGTCAAGCGGGAAACTGCCAGTTTATCGTGTGATATCAAGTTCATACAAGCATTGATCAAGGAGGCCTTGGACAAGATTGGCTTTGACCCCGATGAAGCCGGTGCTTGTACGATCGAGTGTAGACAATCAGATGGGGACTTGGTAAAGAATGTGTTGCGTGAATTGCACATTGCTGATTTAAAAATACAAAATACACTTCCAGACACATCCCTGGGTGGCATCATTGTCAGCAAAACATTAGGACATGCGAGCAAACGATTGCAGTGTGACAATACCATCAAGGCTAGACTGCAGTTGGCCATTGAAGGCACCCTGCCCATGATGCGGTCCACCCTATTTGGGGCCAATCCGAACCGCAAATTTGACACTTAGACTGCTTTGTATGTGGTGTGGTGTGGTGTGTGTATGATATGGCATGAGAATGCGTCATAAGCACACACATGAATTAGTATATTAAACTACAGTTCTTTTTGTAATACACAAAATTAGCAACACACTCCCAAAATGAGACACTAACAGTTAATGTCCACACCTGCCATTTTGAGCATCGCTATCAACGTGTAGCGCGCATCATTGCCGGCATTGTGCAGCGAGTCGGGGGCCTTGCCGTACAAGTCTTTCAAAACACCCTCCAAGTTTGTCGGATTCTTCAATCCCTTCAACTCTTTATGCACCTTTTGCGTGTCGAAAATGTCCAAGTCGTCATTGGAGGGGTCAAATATTGTCTTGAATTCCGGGTCTGCCTCACACAAATATTTCATGTCGGCGGCGATATTGTGTCCAAGTAAGCAAACACGCGATCCTTCGGGGAATAGGGATTTCAAGTATCTCAACACGTGGTCCTGCTTGACCACTTGGGTCTGGTTAAAGGAAAACTTGTGCCGATGGTCACTCACAATCGTCCCATTCCGGCGCCACTCGTTCTCTTCAATGACGAAATGGTCGCTCTGGATGCGGTCCTCCCAGGTGAAATACTCGCTCACCCCAATCTCCAACAACAAAGAATGGCACCACTCGTACGCTTCAATGTCAATGGACACTATGGAGGCGTATTGGTGCGTCCTCAAGCGCTCCCTGAAAATCTGCAGTTCTTTGGGTCCTTGGCGAATGTTCTGGTTCATGGTCTTGTAAGTGAAATATTGCTTCACCAGCTTTCCGTCCTTCCAAATGAACAGCTTTTCCCTTTTCACAAACCGTTCACTTGACGTGTCTTTCCGCTTAGGGAGCACAAGCTTATTTAAAAGGTCTGGATCGTATTTACACATCAAGTCTTCCTCTAAAAGACCTTTCAAGAACAAAGGCATTGCCCTACTGGCTGCCTCCCCATCTATGGCCACATATTGCTCACCGGTTCCCAACATGACCGTATAGAATTCTGGTTTGGGACGCATCGCCCACAAGACCCCGCATAACCGTCTGATCATAATGTCAGTTGGCGGTTTCTTCTTTCTATTAGTGTCGACTACAACAAGAGAAGCAAGTGTATTGTAATAGTCTTCAACCAACTCTTCAAGTGTATGTAAGTCGTCCGGGATCGTCATGGACACAATTTTCAACTTTGACGTGGCTATGCAGTGACCCGCAAACACGTCATCCCCATCGTCGCATCCGAAAGAGTCCTCCAAGTCGTCATACATTTTCCAATGGTCACCCTGGTCAAGCGCATCAAATTTTTTAGATTACCCCTCCTTTGGTGACCGACTACCCGACAAGAAGACAACCTAAAACACAAGTAAATGACTCTGATGAACCCGGAAAAGTTGGCCAAACTGCAGGAACAGGTGAGAATTGGTGGCAAGGGCACCCCCCGCCGCAAGGTCAAAAAGACACCCACCCAAGCCGTGACCCACGACGACCGCAAGCTAATGTCGGCGATGGGAAAGCTGAGGGCCACGCCCATCCCGGCCATCGCCGAGGTGAACATGTTTGACGAGGACGGCAAGGTCATTCACTTCCAGGCTCCCAAGGTGATCGGGTCGGTCCCCGGAAACACGTTTGTCATTCAGGGGAGGGGAGAGGAAAAGGAGCTGACCGAGCTGCTGCCGGGCATCCTGGGGCAGCTGGGCGCCGAAAGTCTGGACGCATTGCGTCGCATGGCCCAAGCCATGCAGGCTAACGGTGGCCAATTGGGTGAAGACAATCAATTGGCTGGGGACAGTGTTCCCGAGTTGGTGGAAGAGTTTGCCGGGGCAGAGATTAAAGAAGAGGAAGTTGATGTTTGAAGGATTGTGAAGGCTGATTTATTAATTATAATAATAAATTACAAATTACTGCCACTTGCATGTGCACATACATACATACATATGTACGTACATTTGACTGTATGAACTAAGATACGACACATCAAGCTAACCGCATGAACAACAGTCACGTGAAGACTTGACAAACGTCAATTTGTCATGCAGTTTGACAGCCCAAATATTGGCTTTTGAATAGATGCCCTGGTCAATTAATGGCAGGCGGGGATCTACGCGCCTTTCCGGATGCATCCCGGTTATCAAAAGAGTGTCAAAGGGGATGTTGAATTCATTTGCGTAAGCGTACAAGACCTCTCCCAAATCGTCCGTTTTGAATGTCTTAGTGTGTAATTGATCTTTCATACTATGCCCGTCAAATAGCAATCTCACCGTAGTCTCCGGGTACGAGCTTAATAAATCTGCGCGTCTCTTTCTATCGACAGCCTTTTTGCTGACCAATGGAGCGTCTTGTAAGCTTTTTGTCTTTTGTTTTGCATTGTCAAAGGCCTGCTTAGCCAGTTCAGGTGTCATTTCAAAGTCGTCCTCTTTCACTTCCATTGGTTCTTCAGCCACTGCTTGATTAGCTACAGTAGGGTTGTCATTAGTAACAGACACTGCTTGCTCAGATTCAACATTGGAATTGTCAATGAAAACGGGTTTCCCCTCTAAAAGATCGTTGACAAGCTGCATGTCATTACATTTCCGATAACAAACGCGAATCAACAGTCCCTCCCCCGGGACAGTCACATCATCCACCCTCAACCCCCGCCACTCTTCCACACCATACTTGCGCCCATTTATGATCAGGTCGGCTATTGAATCGCTGGTTGTGATGGTGAACTGCTCTGTGATTTTGGAGGCCGCTTCGAACGCCTTGAGGACGTCGTGAATATATCTCGTCGACGGGTGGGTAGCCCTTAATCTTGTATTCCCATTTTGCAGCAATATTTCCGTATCCTTGACCATAATTACTTGTTCAAATATAATCACATCAAGCGTCACTGTCCCCGCCAATCCAGTGGCAAACCGAATCTGCATGCTCGAGTCCAAAATGGTGCGCTTAAACTTTAGTCTGTACTGTGGAGCGGTGCCTTCGGTTGGTAGAATGAGGTCAAGCTTTAAAACTGCCTGTTTCAAAATCTCTCCAAAGGTCATCAAGGGTGATGTAACGTCAATGTATACCCGCTTACCGTCCATCTGACAAAAGACGCCCTTCACTGCCGTCATCTCCCCCAAATGAAATGGTCACCTCCCGGGGTATGTTGTGGAGAATGGACGAGTATTTAAAGGACAATGTGAACATGGGGTCGACGGTGATTGTCATGCTAGTACAATTACTGGAAGGGTCTGCTCTCTCAAATATTACTTCTTTCTCGAATACTTGCTTTGGATCCAATGTGTTGATGAAAAATGAACATGCTCCTTTGGGAATGATTCCCCGGCGCAACACCTCGTTTGTGTTCAACTTTACCTTTACATCTTCGATAATCGAATTGTAGTTGTTCTGGACGCTCAATCTGATCAACCTCTGCTTAACATGATCACCACCTGCAATGACCCAAAAAGATACGCCTTGCGCGAATTTCTTCTTCAACATGGCCGTCTGTAAACGGCCCGGCCGAGAATCAGTTTCCCAGGTCAACTCTATCCTACCAAGGTCTTCCGATGTGCAATCCACTGGATACCCCAATTCAAAGTAACCCTGCCAGGAATCATCTAAGCTTAATTGGTGATCAACCAGAACTTTGCCCGCAACTGGGTGGTACGGATCAAGGCAAAGGAATGAGATTGTCTTTAACACTGTTCCCTCGCACTTGCAATTCACAATCACCTCGTACACACTGCGGCCTGCCTTCAAAACGTGTTCATTGGTCATCAAGGTGAAGGGGATCACCACGGGAATCCTGTAGATCACCGTCTTGCCGTCTTCAACGAGCTCCACGAGGACATTGTGATTGCACAATTCATTCACGTAAAACGCTGCTGTAGTGTCCTGCAACTCAAATGTCCTCGTACTGGTTGCCACCTTGACCGATTTCACCATATTACTGACCTGTGAACGGTCCAAGACCACTTGTTCACCCAAGTTGACACTTTTGCAGACGGCATTAGTGTGGAGCGAATATTCAGTCCCATTTATCCTCATATTAGTGTTGTTGTACCCTGGTTGCCCTTACTCTCCTTATTGTCCCTGTCTGTTTCCTCTCTTATTGTACAGCCAACATGACGGTATCACAGCTACTTAATGAATGACGCAAGAATAACTAATCACTTGCATAAAAACATAAACATACAAACCATTTAGAACCCGATGACTATTAATGGTGGCTCAGTGGTGGCCATGCGTGGTAACGGGTGTGTCGCCATCGCATCCGACTTGCGGTTCGGTGTGCAAGCCATGACGATTTCAAAAGAGTGTTCAAAGGTGCACGAGGTGCCGCGGATGCGCGGAATGGTCGGGTTGGTTGGGTTGCACACTGACACCAAAACCGTCATTGACGCCCTCCGCTACCACATGAACATGCACGGGTTAAAGGAGGAATTGCAAGAGCATGACCCAAAAGACGTGGCCCGGCAACTGTCCAGCCTTCAATACAGCCGTCGATTCGGGCCCTGGTTTGTGGAGCCGGTGGTGGCGGGTCTGAGGGGGCCTGGCCTTAGCCAGCCCTACATTTGCTCCATGGACACGATCGGGTGCATGAACGAGGCGGAGGATTTTGTGGTGGCGGGAACGGCCAGCGACCAGTTGTATGGCATGTGCGAGGCGTTGTATCGGGAAGGGCTCGGTCCGGACGACCTGTTTGAGGTGATCAGCCAGGCCTTGTTGAGTGCGTGTGATCGGGATGCCTTGTCGGGATGGGGTGCCGTTGTGCATGTCATGTACAATTTTATTTTTATTCTCGTGCATTAACAATCAACACACCCACGCAATGTGTAGTACGCCGGAAAAGGTGATTACTAGGACGCTGAGGAGCCGTCAGGATTGAGTTTTGATCAATTGTTAATCAATTGTTAATCAGTGGTACAATACAGTAAATAAATAAAAAAGCAATATGGATCCGGAAAAAGATCGCTTTCCGAGGGCTATCGTGTGGACACCAATCCCAGTGTTGACTTGGTTGATACCGTGTATAGGGCACATGGGTATTTGTGATAGCACGGGCAGATCGCATGATTTCGTCGGCAGGGGCGTGATTAATATTGATCGATTGGCCTTTGGTCGTCCCCTACTGTATGCGCCTGTTGATAGCAGTATACTATTTGAATGTTATGATCTCAAATACGACGAGGAAATACATGCCGCCGACAATCACTTTAAATCTCAAATGCACAATTTACTGACCAACAATTGCCACCATCATGTGGCCATGTGTTTGCATGAGCCAAATGCATTCGCAGTTTGGATAATGTTTTGGCGGAATGCCAGATTGGCGCCAAATCGAGTGAGACTGTTGATTATGCATTTGGTGTCATGCATTATTGTCTATTTATTGCTTGTTCTCGTATTCATAAACTACTACTATCTGTGAACCCCTTGCATTACAGGTTACTGGGGGACAAAGTGTCAGAATAGACTTACATAGTATCAAAAACCAAATACATACTCAATATTGTACTGTACACACACGACACTGTTTCAATTTCAACTGCACGTCTTGGAGGCCACCTTTGCCTCTGCCTTGCCCGAATATGATCCGGTGAAGAGCCAGGTGAATGTGAAAATTCAGTCCGTGCCCGTCTTGCAGTTGTTTGGTCGCTCGATGGACGATGCGGGCAGGTCGGTGTGTGTCAATGTGCACGGCTGCTTTCCCTACATTTACACCGACTATCCGTGCGATGACGACGCATTGTGGGATGTTGATACAGCAAGCACGTTTATATTTGACCTCTTCAACGAGTTGGTCGACAAATTGGATAACTGTGGCTGCCTGTTAAAGATTATTTTGGTGAAGGGAAGGAATGTGTATGGGTATTCAATGCATGAAAGGCCTTTTTTGAAATTGTTTTTCCTCTCCACATTTGCATTGAAGGCGGCAGTCAACCTCTTTCAAACAACCAAAGTGGTGGGGAGAAAGTTCAAGGTGTACGAAGCGCACATTCCCTGGGAATTGCAATTCATGATGGACCACAATTTGTACGGGATGGGCACAGTGAAGATTGCCAAATATAGCGAGCGAAAGGGCGGCGTCAATCAGCTCTTCCAGACCAGTAAATGCGATATGGAAATTGACGTCATGGCCGAAGATATCGTGAACAAGCGCGAATTACAAAAGTTTAGAAATTCGAGGAAAGATGCGAGTGGATTGTTCCCAAGGAGCCATTTTATGCCGTCAGTGGTGGAAATGTTGGAGTCGATGGAGCTGGACGCGACGACGCAATCGCAAGATCCAGTCAAACCAGACGCTAAATTTATTCTTCGAGACACCGTCGATGTTGATCTCTCGGGCGTTCCCATTAATGAAAAGTTGCGGGATTTCTGTCGATTACTGCCGGAAGCTTGTGATCACAGCTTTGTGTGGGATAGGCCGAATCAGAGTGTATATCTCTTTAATGCGAACCCCGCCGAATTTGACTGGGCTTCGTCCCCCTTGGGTGGAGCATTGTTTAATACTCCTTTAGCATTATCAAATACGAGTTCATCGCCTGTCAAATCACCGACTAAACGATTGAAAGGGGAACCGGATTTTGAGCCTTTATTTCCTCCTTCTTCATCGTGTTCTGAAGACGAAGATTTGGATGACAAGGCCACAAGTGGTGATCATCCGGCTTATTCATCCTCACTTGTACAAGGCCCTTTGTCATCACAAAACTTGATAAGCCGTACCAGTACAGCGCACGATCTGTCTGTAGACATTGACTCTCAATTGCTGTCCTCGCAAATCACAAAATCTCCGACTTTTAAAAGGCGGCCAAAGGGGATTGTCAAACAGTCAAAATGGTTCAAATACGATCTTGAATCACCAAGCACGCAAGAAATGATCGATTCGTTCACCCAACACGGAATACCTGCATGTGTCAATGAGCAGCCCTATTTCACGAGTCCTTTGGAACGCACCGCCCAAACCTCGCACGTTGCCGGATGTCCGGTTGACATTCCCATTTGTAATATCGACACTTTGCCTCCATGGTCGGTTGATTACATTCATAGACCCGAAAATGTGATATCCTGTTCAAGAATCCTTCGCCCGCTGTATGATCCACCGAAATGCCTGGATGATGATTTGAGAGACCCGTGTGATTTCGACGATCAGATAAAAGATCTCCGACCAGGCATTCCATCAATTTACAATGTCGACTTGCCGGACCAGGAGCGTGTGTGCATGTTTAGTGTGGAAATCTTGGCACATTCTTCGGGTAAGAAATTGCCTGATCCTGAAAAGGACCCAGTGCTGTTTGTCTTTTACACTGCCTATGTCCGATCGATGGGTTTGGTGCACGGTGCCATTTCGACGATTGATTGTTCATCTGCGCCCAGTGTTAATTTTAATCCGGTCGATTATATCACCGTGGACTCTGAGGAAGCATTACTCGACGCGCTGATAAATACAATCATGGAAACTTTTGATGCGGACATTTTGGTCGGCTACGACGTGCAGCGGTCATCATTTGGCTATCTGCAGGAACGCGCCAGAATCGCTTACAAGTATGATTTTTCGGAGAAACTTTCTCGCCGGCGCTTCACAAAGAATAAAAGTACAAGGCGAGAGCAAGAAAAAGATGATGATTATACGGATGAATGGGCTCAGCGAAAGACAAGCGTCTTTCAAGTGTACGGGAGGATCGTATTGAATACGTGGCGGGTGATGAGGAGCGATTTGGAGGACTTGACCGATTACTCGTTTGAACCTGTCTACTGGCGCGTCTTTAACCGGCACCAACCGAAATACCTAAACTGGCAATTGCTCAATTGGATCGCTGACCGGAGACTGGTCGACTACCACCTGCACAGGACAGCCGGATCGTTGGGCATGTTGATCGAGACGCAAGTTTTCACGCGCACATGCGAGTTTGCCAGGCTGTTTGGAGTCGACTTTTTCTCGATCGTCTCCCGTGGGTCCCAATTCAAAGTGGAAGCAATGTTACTTAGGTTGGGTCATTTGGAGTCTTTCATCTTTCCCACCCCGTCAAAGGCGGAAATCGTAAAGATGCGCGCCCCCGAATGCTTGCAGTTGATCATGGAGCCGGAGGGCCGATGGTACACTGACCCGGTCGTTGTCTTGGATTTCCAATCCTTGTACCCGTCGGTCATGATTGCGCACAATTTCTGCTTTTCCACCTGTCTGGGTAGACAAGACCAAGTGTTTCCACGGCACATTGGCTGCTTCAGCGACTATCACTTGGACGGTAATTTAAAGTCAAAAGACATTCTGACATCTGTAAACAAGGTCCAATATGTGAAAAAGACCATTAGGGAAGGTTTACTGTCGAAAATGTTGACCGAATTATTGGATGCGCGCATCAAGATCAAATCACTGATGAAGACGTGTGCGTGTCCCCGCATGCGCAAAGTCCTGGACGCCCGCCAGTTGGGCATAAAGTACATTCTGAACGTGTCGTACGGGTACACGGCGGCCAGCTTTTCCGGCCGGATGCCGTGCGTCGACATTGCCGACTCGATTGTGGCGACGGGGAGGGCCTGCTTGGAGATGGCCATTGGGGTGGTTGAACGGGAATTCCCAAATGCGCGCGTCATTTACGGCGACACTGATTCATTGTTCGTGTTGTTAAAGGACATTTCTGTATCTTGTGCCTTTCAAATAGGCAATGAGATGGCCTCGAAAATAAGCGAGCTGATCCCGCACCCAATGGCATTGAAATTTGAAAAGGTCTACAGTCCGGCTTGTTTGATGGCCAAGAAGCGTTATTGTGGGTTGAAATGGCTCGACCCGGTCACCTGCAAATACGAGGGAAAGGGAGTGGAGACGGTAAGGCGGGACGGGTGTGCATTGACGAGAATGCTGTTTGAGCAAACCTGCATGCAATTATTCACCAACCCATCACTGTCCACAGCGCGCAAATTTGTCCAAGCCGAGTTTGTCAAAATCAGGCAGGGACACTATGACTCCAATATGGCGCTTTATGTTATCAGTCGGCAGGTGAAGCAGCTAGAAGCATATAAATCACTGCCCCCGTCGGCTTTGATTGCGAAAAGAAGGCAGGCCCGGGATCGGATGGACCGCACCGAGTACAATGAGCGTATACCCTTTATAGTCGGGTACGTAAAGGCGGACGCGCAACTCCAAGAATCCGTGTTTGAGCCGGAAGACTTTTTCCACGACCCCTCGCTTGTGGTCAATCACGCGTATTACGCGAGAAAACAATATTTGGCTTCCATTGAGCGCGTCTTTATCCTTTTAGGCATTGACGTGAATGTGTGGTGGGAGGATGCGTGTGGTAGTTCAGGTACAACAAGGCATGTACCAAATGTTATTCGGCAAATGCCAAAATCGATGCAGGGATTCGTCAAAGTCATCGGCGATTGTATGGTGTGTGGCGCGAGAAACACTGGGTTTGTGTGTGCTTACTGCAAGACGCACCGATTGGACAGTCTAAATGTTGTCTTGTTGAACATTAGCCTCGACGATCAACAAAAAGACACTATACAAGAACTGGGCCGCACGTTGTGCATGAGTCATGACCATTTAGATCCGCAAGAAATGTGTTGGTCGATCAACTGTCCTTTATTTTGGCAGGCTGTTGTGAGGAAAAGATCGGTGGATTTTGTCAGAGCATTAGAATTTTTATTGCTGTGACTCATATTTGTACCTGTACATGTACAGACCACAAATGGCTCAAATCACATAGGGGATCATTGCATACTTGGCCTTGTATTCAGTAGGAAATTCATATTTATAGGCAGCGTGTTTTTTCACAGCCCAAATTGCCATTTGCGCTCCACCAAGCACCGCAAAGCCATAGGCCATGTATTGTGTTCGGACAAACAAGGCAAACGCAATCCAGGCTAGTAGCTCAAAAAAGTAATTTGGACAAGCAACCAGGTCAAACAGAGGGAATCCGTGCGGACAGGCCCTTATCCGTGTCCCCTTGGGCCGCAAATTTCTCAGTTTGACGTGGGCTGCCAGATTCAAGCTTTCAAACGTCAGGAAGGAGATCAAAGCGATTATATCAAAAATATCCCAACCCGCCTCAACTTTTAAAATGCACGTCAAGCCCAAGTACACTCCTCCCAATCCCCAATAATACGTGCAATTTTTCAAGGCGCCCGCCAATGGCATGCTGGCATGGCTGAAGCGGTGCACAAACAAGGATTCTAAAATGCGCTTCCCGTAATGCAAGGTCAACATGGCCCACACCATCATGTTCTTCTTTGACCGATATTCATACACGCTGTAAAAGACGAAAATCAGCTGATGGATCATAAAAGGTCCCAAGTACTCCAACAAAAAGACAGTTTGCCAGTCGACTTGGGGGCCCAAATCCTTCAAGTGGATTACTGTGGTGTTTTCGCCTTTTACGTATTGTGCTATATATACGTCGTCATCTTTCAACACCACCGGTTCAGGATCTATCCATTATTTTTTGGTATTAACGAAACAAAAATATACATGGTACCGCCTTTGTAGATGATGAGCCGTTGCCGCTTTGGGGCAATTTCAAAGTGATCATAGACGAGCTGTTTAAAGTCTAGCAATTTGCAAGTGGTCGGGTCGCATTCAATCAGCTTTTCCTTACCTGTCTTTACACGCACAATGACACCGTGTTTTGATGACTCGGCAGCTGGACGTCTTTGTTTCGGCGACGGCGAGGATGACATTACACAATTTGTCAAAGTTTGAGTTTAAAAAATGGGGAAAAACAAATGTAAATGATATTCCGCCATTTCATAATCAAAAGACAACGTACCATGCTGAATGGCGATAGATGATTGGTTCATTGCAGCATGGAATTAAATGGTCATATGGGCTCGACCAGGGTTTAAAAAACAAACCGAACATGATCTCTGTGAGATGGAGGGAAGGAAAGCAAACCGCGGAAGAGGCCCAGAAGACCAAAAGCAAGTTGATCATGATTGTTTTGGGAACTTTTCTGGCACTGGCAACACTTGGCTTGGCTGTCTTTTTCTTGTGGCCAAAAACGGGGGAAGCTCCCAAACCAAGCTCGTTGGTGTCGTCTGAAACTGAAAAGTCTTCAAAGCCTTCGGCGCCCTTGCCTGTCGGTCCTGTAGCTGCCATCAGCTCGAGCTCTGGGTCGCAAGTTTTAGAGCAAGCTGCGGACACTCGGAAACGAACGTTGATCATAGCTGCCATAGTCGCAGCTGTCGTCGTCGTTCTGGTGTCGGTTGCGTTGGCCGCGTGTTGTTGTTGCCTGCAGACCGACTCGGAGAACATCCCGGACCCAGAAACTGTCGTTGCCGTTGAAGAAGAATTGGAAGAAGAGCCAGTTTGCTTCAACTACTTGTGGCTGCTTGTCCCGATAGGACTAGTGGCCATAATTATCGGCGGTTCGTTTGCGCTTCGTAAAAAGACCGTCGTCGATGGGGACAAGAATGAAAAAGATGCTCCCGCAGTCGTCGATGAAAGTGAGCGAGATTTAGTTGGGTCGGTGGGCGTAGACAAGAACGGCAACCCGACTGTGGCAATCTCGACCCCCAAAGGTGTGCAACATTTCACGATCATCGAGATAACCACGACGAGAAGTAGTATTGTGAAGGCGTACGAGGCGAGGATGGAGGGAAAAGCCAGCAATCCAAACCTGGTCCTCATCGAGGGCATCATCAAAAAGAAGACACCTGGCACAAACATCCTGTTTCCCTTCCGTCACGTCTACACAATCTATGATAAAACTGAGAATTACGATTCGGCTTTTCAACCCGAAGAGGGTCGTGGTCGCCATCATGTCTCCGAAGAGGCCGAAAAGATGGACGAATTGGTTCATGTGCCGAGTGGAGACTCCGGATTACGCGCCAAGTATTGCCAGTTCATTGTCGAAAATTTCGAAAAGTTTGATGATGCTTTGGAGAATATTTATGATTGGAGGGAAGCAGGGAGAAGCCGGCTCCTTATGCTCCGCGATAAGGAGCTTTACAACAAGGACTCGATGGCCGTTCATTGGTTATTTGACGACAAAGGCATACTCGACGGGAAGCAATGTGGGCCTACCCATCCGGTCAAGATTAGCGAGTGTGCCAATTACGAAGGGCAGAACATGTGCGAGCATCTCCGCCATGAGTTTGAAGAAATGGTGGAGGAATTCAAAGGGCTGTCCCCAAAACAAGTGAATAAGAATTAATAAACCTTGACGCTTTACACATAAGTATGTATGTACATATGTACCGAATTAATTAACTTTAAAGCGCTAAACATTTGTACATATCGACCCACACGACAAATGATTGGTTGAGCGTTCATGAAAACAACGATGTCTTCGACCGGGGTATACACACAAGAAAGATGATCTCGGTTAGATGGAATGACACTGGTTCGCCGCTGCAAGCCCAGCAGCGCAAAAACAGACTGATCTTTATCGTATCGGGAGCTATGCTGGCGCTTATTACTGTCGGTCTAGTTTTATTCTTCCTGTGGCCGAGGAATATTCGGGGCGTACCCGGAAGAGTCGAGCCGGCCCCGGAACCGGTTGCAACAGAGACTCTGCTTAATGATGGGGCTGCAGTTCAAGAGCCCAGTATTGTTACGCCGTCCTTCTCCGTTGACCAGATAGTTCAGGAGCAGCAGAAAAAGAAATTAATCGTTTTAGCCGTTGCGGCTGTTGTAGTCATCACTTTGTTGGCTGTCGTTTTGATCATGGTTTGCTGTTTGGACTGGAAGGAGGAACAAGTTATTGAACCGGAAATGATCCTCCCGGAACCGGAGCCTGAGCTCGAAGAGGATGACGAGTCTTTGTCTGGTCGGTGGATTCTTTTGGTATGTGCGGTGGTTGGAATAGTTGGCGTCGCCGCTATTCGCCATTATCGACTCCCCAAGCCAAGCGACGACATCAACTACCCGGGTGCCCTGGGTTCGCTCCCAACTGGAGACAAGACGGTCGGAATTCAGACTCCGCACGGCGTTGAGCATTTTGGAGCGCCGGCTGGTGGAGTGACCCGCCAGAACATTCTTGAGCAGTATCTCGTTAATCACGGCATCACCGACGAGACGGAAAAGTTCAAGTACGTGATTATCGAAGGACTGGTGGAGGGAAACAGAATCTTCCCCCTTCGCAAGGTTTTTTCCATCGTCGACACGACCCGAGAAGGATTGAAGTTGGCCTTTTGGCCCTCCGAGTTTGATGATGGACCTGACCCGATGACTGTTGAGTGCTACTTCACAAGTCAAAACAAATGCAGTGGAATTGACTTGAACTATGCCTACGATGACGTCCAGTTCCGGCGCCTCTACAACAAGTTTATCATTGAAAATCTGGACGCTTTCAAGGACCTCACGGTTACTATTCGTGACGCAGACAGCTCCGCCGGAGATCTTGACCTAATTAGACACTTTTTAGTGAATTCGCTGTATCGGGATGACAAGATGGCGACTCAGCAGTTAGTCATTTCCTCTGGAGTGAATGTGTCCGTTGAAGATTTGAACGAAACTCAGTCGCTACCGATCAAGGACTTTGACAACAACTGCGTCTTAGTCGAGTATCGCATGGCAGAGCTTCAAAAGATGATCAAGCAGCTTGAAGATTTCAAAGCGAAACATCCAGAACTCCTCAAGTCTCATATCATTAAGTAAACTGGCATTTTTGCATACTGCGACACATGGCCAACAAAAGATGATTGGTCGAATTCCAAGGCTGCGTCCTTAAACCACTTTGACCGGGGTCCCCCCATAAAGTATCATGATTTCTGTCAGATGGAAGGATTCTGGTTCGCAGCTGCAGGCTCAGCAGCGCAAAAATAAGCTCATCTTTATCATATCTGGTTGTATGATGGCCCTTGTCACTGTCGCTCTGGTTACGTTCTTTTTCTGGCCGAAAACTGGTATTCAGGACTTGCCAAAGAACATGGATCTCCCCAACAAGCCTGAACAGTCTGGTCCCGCCGTACTATCCACTAGCAGCCCCTTGGAGGATCAGTCTATTTCCGCATCGCCCAACTTGGTCGATCAGACTCTGCTAGCACGACAGAAAAAGCGTCTATTAATTGTTGCCGCGATGATAATTTCTTTGATCATCATCTTAATTTCGGTTGCTTTAATTTTGTTTTGCTGTTGTAGGGACAACGAGGAGCCGACGGTGCCTGTTATCCCCGAAGTCGAACCCGAAGTACTAGTCGAAGAGGATGAACCATATGCATACTGGTGGATCCCTCGGGGAGTTGTAGCAATCGTGGTCGTCGTAATATTCTTCATCATCATAGCCGTGCGCTACTCTCCAAAGATCAGGACCTGGAAGCCGGTGCCGGGCTCTCGTGGTGCGAATGCATGTGGTGAATTCTCTGTCGCCGTCATGACGCCCAAAGGATATGCGGAATATTTTGACACTCCTGAAGGGGTGACTCGCGCAAACATTCTTGCTGCCTACTTGCACGACTACAAAGTCCCAAATCCGGAAAACTACACGATCATTGAGGGATGGGTGAAGGGAAAGAAGATCTTTCCCCTCCGCAAAGTCTTTTCCATCGTCGACACAACCGATGAAGGGCTGACCTTGGCTTTTGCGCCGGAAGGGTATGACACCGGGGTCGGTAATATTGTAAAGGACTACTTGAGTGATCAAGCCAAATTAAATGGTGATCGCTTGGAGTATGCCGACGCTGACGAGGAATTCCGAAAAACCTACAACCAATTCGTGGTGGAAAATTACGAAAAGTTTGGCGGACTGCGAATTCCGGGATGGAATACTCGGCTCGATGATCAGAGCAGCAACTTGATTTCCTACTTTGTGAACAACGCTTTGTACTCAAAGGACATGGTGGCTTCTCGGACGCGCGTCTCTTTTCCCAACACTGTCCTGGAGGAGAAGGTAGATGATACTTTTGGAGTTTGCATCGAAGATTTCGCCGGTAATCCAGTTGAATTGAACATCCGCACGAAAGAGTTGCAAGAGATGATCGAACAGTTCAAAAACTTTATCGGCAAGAATTAGCTGTTCAATCTGGTCAATTCAAGAAGAGTACATTCCAGTTTCGACAGCTGAAACATGTTTCCTTTTTTGGACTAATAAACATTTTCCATGATTAATGCCATTTATTTGACCATTTACGGCCGTGCACAGCCACTCTACACACTCTCCGTAATCATGGCTGTCATCCAGGACGCCACTCACCCGTTGGTCACCAGCCTCGAATTCAAGATCAAGGGGATGACTTGTGTCAACTGTTCTTCCTCGATTGAGCGCGCCCTCTTATTGCAACGAGGCGTCGACCAGGTCAAGGTGCACTTGGAGACGGACTCGGCGTCAGTCTCCTACGATCCTTCTGTTATTTCCCCGGAGGAGATTACGGCGCGAGTAGAGTCGATGGGGTTTGAGCTTGGGGATGATGACATTGATGTGGATCATTCGAAAAGGCAGGGTGCGTCAAACCAAATGATGGTTGCTTGTGCGATCGCCATTATAGAATTTCTCGTCTGCATGGTCTTTATGGAGTCGGCGTTGATGAAGTTGAAGTTGCTTAATGGTCTGACAGTGGGGTTGGTGGTTGAGTGTTTGTTAACTACAACATCCATTCTATACTCTGGCCGAAGCATGTTCAAAAAGACTATGAATGGCTCCATGGGAATGGACTTTTTGATATTCACCGGAGTGGCCGTCTCTTATGGATATTCCCTTTTGATGACTGTTTGCAGTTTGTTCGTTGACACTGATACACGTCCAAGCGTGTTTTACGAGACTAGCACCACGTTGATTGCGTCGACATTGTTGGGAAAGTTCTTGGAATTGAAAGCAAAGGCGAAATGTACCGATCAATTAAAGTCTTTGGAGCAAGTCTTTCCAAAGACGGCCCGTGTTGTCACAGCATTAGGGGACGAACACGTCATCAATGTCAAGCTTGTCAAAAAGGGAGACTGTGTCATTGTCCGGAAGGATGAAAAGATACCCGTCGACGGGATTTTGAAATCAACGGACACTGAAAAGTGTTGGGTGGATGAATCGGTGGTGACGGGAGAACCAATGCCGGTCAAAAAGCAGCAAGGAGACCAGGTGTTTGCGGGATGCCGTGCCTGCAGCGACATGGAGATTGTCTGTACGGGAACGATGAAATCGACACTGTTGGGACAGATTCTCGACGCCTTGAAGACAAGTCAAACGCACAAGCCAAGGCTGCAAGCCACTGCCGACTGGATGGCCAAATATTTTGTCGTGTTTATCCTCATGTTTGGTCTCGTGACTGGGCTGTTTTGGCTTGTTGCTGGATATACAAATCTGGCACCGGTCACATTCTACTCATTAGCCTCAAACATTCCATTGGCGGCATTGAAAATTTCAGTCACCGTCATCACTATTGCGTGTCCGTGTGCCATGGGATTAGCGGCTCCTATGGCCTTGTTGGTGGGAAAGACAATGGCCTTGAAGAATGGAATCATTATCTTACGGGAGGAAGCCATTCAAAATGCTGGCCGGATCACCATGATTGCCTTTGACAAGACGGGGACACTGACCATGGGAAAGCCCAAAGTAATCCACATGATTGTCAATGATCGATCCGGCTTTACCAAAGAACAATTACTGGCAATCTGCTACAAACTGGAACAAGGCTCCAACCACATTCTCGGCAAGGCGATCAGAGACTATTCAGTTGAATTCGCTAGTGTTCACTGTTTGAAATTAACAAATGTAAAGAGCACTAATGAGGGGGTCGAAGGAACACTAGAAGACGGTCTGAATTTGAAACTTGGCCGATCACCAACTGGTAATTATTCAGTGTATGAAGAATTGGGAATGACGGTTGTCGATTTAACTTGCAACGACAAAAATATCTTGTGCAGCTTTGTAATTGGCGACGAGCTACGGCCGGATGCAAAGGAAAGCTTAACTAGGTTGAAAAACAAATGTAACAAGATGGCATTGGTGTCGGGGGATAAGCAGACGACATGCAAGGCAATAGCGTCCAGTCTGGGAATCGAACGCGTGTTTGCCAAGAGGGCGCCCTTTGAAAAGGCCGAATTGATATCATCCTGGCAGGAACAGGGAGAGAAGGTATGTTTCGTAGGGGATGGGATCAATGACTCGCCAGCCATGGGGATAGCCCATATGTCCATGGCAATGGGGATGACCACCGATCTGACCTGTGCGTCTTCAGACATTGTCCTCGTCAAACCGACCATAGGAAATGTGGCACGGGCCATTGAGATTTGCGCACAGATTGACCGGAAGATGACCGTTAATCTGTGTTTAGCATTTTGCTACAATCTAGTTGCCGTTCCCTTGGCCAGTGGATTGTTCCTGAAATGGAATGTCTACATTACACCCACCTGGTCGTCCCTCTTCATGGCCATGTCTTCTTTGTTGGTGATTTTCAACAGTTTGCTGATTCGTAATCAATAATCTATTTTAATTTATTCTTATTATTTATCGTCTCTTATATGTACTTACTAGTATGCTCATGCTCATGTTCTCTTACTCTCTAATGGAAAACTGATTCTCTAACGGGTCATACACTAATTGGGACAGTCTCAAGTGCATATCCAAATTACCAGCATACACCTTGCCTAATATGCAAAAGACGACCATCCAGGCGACCAATTCGTTGATCCGCTCCCCCACCGAACCTAAAGAGGCGAACCCGAGTATTTCCCCAAGTGTGCTTGTGTTGACTTGCTCAAGCTTGCAAATGGCCATCACTGTTTGCAAAGTGACCGGATGTGTTTGCAACAACGTGATGAGGTTTTCCGGAACTGAATCGAGATCCAAGCTGACCCCCGATGATACGACCGAGTACCACAACGCATTAGCTATTGTAACATTTTTCTCCTTGGTTGGGTCGCTCCATGCCATTTGGTTTCCTGGGAACAAGTGATTGTAGACGAGGTGCATGTTTTGGTAGGCGCGGTGCCAGCCCCTTTTCTTTTGCTCGCTGGTGAGCATGTGGCGGGGATTAAAATATGATGATGATGTTGACGACATACGCGGGGTGCCGGCCTTGTACGTGTCGGGTAGAATGATTTCAAAGGGCGATCCCGACGTGGTGCTTGGGGAGGACGAACTATTTGAGGAGGCAGACGCGGGTGATGAAGACTCACTCGGCACCACACAGGGAGGGGGCGAAGCGGGCGGATCGACTATCAGAGATGCCCGGATAAAGTGGTCCAAAGGGTCATCAGCGTCTGGATGCTCGTGTTCAGGGTCACCAATAGCGAAATTTTCAAAAGCAAGTGCAGTGCCGCCGCCACCATAGTAATCTTCCGGTAAGCGTAGGTCTGAAAATTTTTGGCACTCCATCGAGTCCATGATCACGGGGCGTTGATAGACGTGCGTAAACTCGATGTCTTCGATCATACCGGCGGGATCATCATGGTCCAAATGGTCGCCTAAATCAAAGCCGTCCAGAAAGGCGCCCTTGACGACAACGGCGGGAGAGCCAAAAAAGAGAGCAAGGAGCAGCGAAACGAGCATACGTAAAAGCCCTGGCAAAGTACCCCGGTCGACCACATGGCCCTTCTTTTAGGATCGAGAGTGCTAAGTATCTACTTATGTACTTGGGTGAAATTTGAAAAGTTGTCGACCAGGGCTTCCAGTTGACTGAGAAAAAAATTGTCCTTCATGTTCGCCAGCCTTTTCATCGTATTTTCATGCATTGGTGTCAGTGTCGTGTCCGGCGCAAAACGGACTGCTTCTGAATCTCTTAACGACATGTTTCAACAAGTTCCCGAGGACATTTTGAAGCAGATACCGTTTGAATGCGGCAATGTATCAAAGGCAACGATGCAATCAGAACACATGATTAAGTCCCCGTTGAACCCGGTAACCTTTTTCATGATCATCACCAAGGGTAGCTGCGGGGTTAATAGAGGCCCGATCAACCTCTTGTTTAGCCGCTGGCATGACATGACCGATAGTGAAGTGGAAGTGTTGTTCGAGTATCTTGCTTCAGTGCAACACTTGCCATATTTTGATTTCGGTTTGGACACGGCCATTTCCATATATAAGCATTCCAAGGTGCAGCCATTCGGGTATGAGGCGCAAAGATACAAAATCTCGCGTTCAGCACGGCATGCATTACTTTCACTTGTTTTTGGTTCGGGGTCCTTTCAGTACATTTCACCGGAGAGAAGGCAACATTTTATGTTGCTATCCAGACTGTACCATCCAGAAGAGTACAAAGTGTATGCAAAGCTAGCGGAAGAGTATAATTCGGGCTTGATTGATATTAATGGACTGCTCGAAAGCACTAATATGGACAAGGAATGGTTGATCGAGCATTTACTGTCTCTTGATGACCGTGCCATGCTCCGACATGTTTTGACTAACCAAAGCTCGGTGGATATTTGCAAGTCGATGATCACCGACGCTCTGGAGAAAAAGTCGATAATAATCTCCAGGCTGGTCAAGATTATCCATGCGGCTTTAGATGATGAACTTTTGACCAATACCGTAGACCAATTATTAACTCCGTTTGGGGATGGAGTGACTCTTAACGTAGTGAAAGATTGCCTCGTTAATTTGGATCAGTGCGAGGGTAATTTGGCATATTTCCCGATCGTGTTGAAATCGATGACACCATCGAATGAATGTGACATGGCCGCATACTTTCACATTCTCCCGTCATTTGATCTGCAGTTTAAGGTGTTTGAGGGGACCATGCAGGCAAAGATTAAAGACCACAGACTTGAATGGGAGCTGCATGCGACCAGTCGAGTCTGGTTGCAGCTCTTTGAAGCGTTGATCACCAAACACGCCCAAGACCCAAACACTTTTGGGTTGCATCTTTTGGGGGTGGCCTTTGAGAAAGTCGCATTCATACGCAACAGCATTGACCCGCACCACCTCGCCGATTTTATCGATTTCCTGGAATCCATCCACTTGGATAATCCAATCATGAGAAAGGCTTTTCTCGAAAAATTCAAGGATTATGCTCATAGGTTCGAATCGCTCTGGCACTTTGGCTACCCGGACGCGCTCTACTGGAGACGCTCATTTGGAGACATTTTTTGTATATTGGCAAAGCGTCGGATGGATGAGGACGTCTTTTCACTAGACGGCTGGGAGATGAAGATGAACAGATCCATACAGCACGTCCTCGCCAACACTGGTGATTTACCGGCGGCCCGTATCGAGTTGGGGGACAAGATTTGCGCCAACTTTTCCTTCAATCTTTACCATGGCAATAATTTTATTTTCGGCTTCTTCTTCTATCAGCTTGAGCGGAGACGCTTGATGCCGCATTGGAACACACATCGTGGCGATGCACAGTTGGTGTCGCTGGAACGAGGAATAGATACGATCTGGACGTGTTTGTCAGAGGGAGTGACGAGGGCTGAGCTGTATGCGGTGGCGTGCATTCGGTTTGCCCTCAAAAACCCGTTTGTCATTATTGACCATCAAACCGGTCTCTTGATGCCGCCCGATGACAAAGTCTTACCCTTGAACGCCCGGTTCCGCTTCTACTCTGATGATCGGATTGTAAAGTGCGATGCTTTCCGCGAACTGATGTACTACATGGGATTCAAACTCGACTGATTGTTAGTAAACCACATCTTGAAAATCTGAAATCTATGAATACAGGAGCCTAAGGAATTGTCGTAAAGGATGTGAATGCGCCAGGATCACCCATGTGGGGATCTGACCAATCAAATCTACAGGTTTTTACACATCACACCAACCCTGGTCTGAAAACCACTCGTCATGATCTCCATAGCTTGGAAGAATGGTGAGACCAGCGGAACCCAGGAGACCAGCAAGAAGAGACTCTTTGTCAAGATCTTTTTAGGAATCTTATTCTTCGTTTCCTTATTGGTGGGTAGTGCGTTGTTTTTTGCTTTTAAAAGGCCTGTCAGTGCCAACGAACCTAAAAACCTTGGTGAGCCCCCGTCTCTCGCAGTCACTTCTCTGGAGACTGCTAGTCCAACTTCTTTCCAGGTTCAATCCCGTTCCGTAGTTACTGAGCAAAACGAGAACAAGCTTTTCTCGCCTTTTGCAGTCTGTGTTGTTGTTTTTGTGTTGTTGTTGGGGGCTGCTTTAGCTGTTCTCGCCCACTGTTTTTGTGCCGCCGCACCAGTTTCGGAAGAGATTGAGGCTTTACCTGAACTGGAAGTCGGTGTGGAAGAAGCACCGGAAAATAGTTGTGGCTATCCTTGGTGGTATTGGTGGGTACCTCTTCTGGGAGTTGTACTCTTGTTCGTAGGTCTCTCCTGTGCATACTTTTTGTTCGTTAAACCTCAAAGGTCGACGTTTTCCAAATTTTCACCGGAACATCTTGAAAAACATGAAGAAAACCAGTTGGACGAATTAAATATTCAGCAGCAGAAACAGCAACAACCAAAACAACCGCATCAGCCAAGGATAATGACGGATGAGGAAGATGAGGACGCTCAGCCACTCCCCGTCATCACTTTTCATTCCATGGATGGGTGGTTCCCGGGAACCGTCTTTCGCAACCCAGCTGGCAAGCGCGACATTGTCGCCATCCAAACTCCAAAGGGAGTCGGCTTCTTCCCTGTGAATCTAAGCTATCGGGCCATTTTGAGGGCATTTAAGGCGGAAGATCCACACATAAACATTGACGACTACACAGTCCTGGAGGGCATTGTGCTTTACGACCGAAAGCTGATCTTTCCGTTGAGCCACGTCTTTTCCATAATTGACAAGCGAGTCGATTACGAAATGGCCTTTGAAAATTGCAGGCTGTCGGCCGAGCAATACATTGCCTGGAAGGCAAGCTCGGCTTCGATCGTTAGTCCCTCATTTGTCGGCTATCCGTTCCTGACACGGTACCGCCGATTCATTGTCGAAAACTTCGACCGATTTGAAAAGGTCCTGCAGGCCATGAAATCACAAGAAAATCGACGAGCGAATAGCCGCCTTTTCAAGTTTCTAGACGAGCGCCATTACGATATCGGCAAGATGACCGTCTATTGGACGTTTCCCAAGGACTGCATCCCATGGACAGCGGAAAAGTACGAGGACGACTGGGCACCTCGCTTGGTTGGAGTGAACATTGTCGATCATTACCGGACACGCGGTGCCTCTGAAGCCGACCAAGCATTCACCAAAGAACTTGAGGCTATGATGGAAGAGTTTAATGGATACTCGCACGTACACTAAGTACACGTCTAGCCTCTGATGTAAATCGTTCACACCACCTGGAATAACAAATAAATTGTCTCTTTGCATTCACCACAATCATGGAATTCAAATGGTGTGTGTGTTTGGTGGTTACCCAAATCTTTAAACACAGAAGCGTCGTCTCTATTCAACGTCGATTCGCCATGTAAAATTTTGCGCGAGGGACGGAGTTTGACTTTGTTGGAAATCCAGGGGTGCTCACGTCGGTCCTAACCCCCTG
>ERZ1066134.400-NODE-400-length-24125-cov-8.043332_pt1 | contig 24125 bp, 17 predicted proteins | sample MGYA00382781_ERZ1066134 | MGnify/ENA primary metagenome ERZ1066134 (study PRJEB33369, sample SAMEA5778364) | biofilm metagenome | biome: Industrial cooling water; feature: Water cooling tower basin; material: Biofilm | place: United Arab Emirates | collected... | reverse complement strand
CCCCTGATTTATTGAGCATTGTGTTGGTTACTGCCATTCAAGCTAAAGGCACGGTACTTATTCACCAAAAAATGTTTGAAAGCCGACTATTTTTTGTAGATAAGCTAATCGACATGGGTGCACAAATCATCCTTTGCGACCCACACAGAGCCACCGTAATCGGTTTGAACAGAGCTTACAATCTTAGAGGTATTACCATGACTTCGCCCGACATAAGGGCAGGTGTGTCTCTTCTTATTGCTGCCATGAGCGCAGAAGGCACAAGTGTTATTCACAATATTGAGCAAATCGATCGAGGTTATCAATACATTGATACCAGATTAAACAATTTGGGAGCTAAAATCAAACGAATTTAGAGCTATTTGTTTAGTCCTATTCTTATTAGAGTTTGGCTTTGATATCTGTGGGAAAAATCTCACATTTCATAGCCAAACTTTTTCAGTTGAGAAGGGTTGCTGCGCCAGTCTTTCACCACGCGCACATGGGTTTCTAAAAATACTTTTTTACCCAAAAATTCTTCAAGAGCTAAACGAGCTTGGGTGCTGATTTTCTTCAACGACTCTCCATTCTTTCCTATAATGATACCCTTTTGTGAATCGCGCTCCACAATTATTTCTGCGCTCACCACACTTATATCGGGTTTATCTTTAAACCCACTCACTATCACCTCACAGCTATATGGAATTTCTTGTTGATAGTTAAGAAATATCTTTTCTCTGATGATTTCTGCGGCAAAAAAACGCTCCGTTCTATCGCTCAAATCTTCTTTGTCATAGTAAGCCGGATGCTCAGGTAGGTAGCCTACAATAGAATTTAAAAGCTGATTAACATTAATTTTTGTAAGTGCGGAAATTTGAATTATTTCTTTGAAAAAACCTACTTTTTGGCCCCAAGCTTGCTTTTCAGATACTTGAGTTTCGGTACTGATGTCTATTTTATTTATCACTAATATTTTGAGTGCTTGTATTTTTCCTATTCCGCTTAAGGTATCCTCGTCAGGGTTTTCGGCATCGTTGGCATCCACCACGCATATAATTAAGTCAGCATCTTCCAGAGAATAGCTCACAAATTTCATCATCGATTTTTGAAGCTCATATTTAGGCTTTATAATGCCCGGAGTGTCGGAAAACACAATTTGAAAATTTTCATCATTTAAAATTCCTAAGATCCGGTGGCGTGTGGTTTGTGCCTTTGGGGTCACGATTGAAAGTTTTTCGCCCAAAAAAGCATTTAACAAAGTAGATTTTCCTGCATTTGGCTTCCCCACTATGGCCACAAACCCTGCTTTATGATTATTCAATGTCATTTTTATAGTTTCTATTTTCTAAAGCAAAGGTAGGGATATGCTTATTTTCGGGTAGTTTTTATTTTAAATTTTTCATAATCCTTATTTGGCTTTACTTTTGCCAAAATATTCAGCAATTATCAAATTTTTCAATTTAGTATTTTAATAATAATGACAGATTTAAAGAAAGTAGCTTCGCAGGTGCGTAGAGATATTATTCGCATGGTTCACGGAGCTAAAGGTGGGCATCCGGGCGGTGCTTTGGGTTGCACAGAGCTTTTTGTATTGCTCTATTTCAAATTGATGAAACATGACAAAAACTTCAACATGGATGGTGTGGGCGAAGATGTTTTTTACCTATCCAATGGGCATATTTCTGCGGTGTTTTATAGCACTTTGGCTCGTTACGGTTATTTTGATGTGAAAGAACTGGGTACTCACCGTAAAATCAATTCACGTTTGCAAGGCCACCCTACGCCACATGAGCATTTGCCGGGTATCAGAATGGCTTCCGGTTCGCTTGGACAAGGACTTTCAGTAGCAGCAGGAACTGCCATAGCTAAAAAATTAAATAAAGACGAGCGTTTTGTATATTGTCTCATGGGCGATGGCGAGCAGCAAGAAGGCCAAGTGTGGGAAGCAGCCATGTTTGCCCCGCATAATAAATTGGATAACCTCATCGCCTTTGTAGATTACAACGGACAACAAATTGACGGCAGCACCAATCAAGTCTTGAGCTTATTGGATTTAGGAAAGAAATACGAAGCTTTCGGCTGGACAGTATTAAGCTGCGATGGCAACAATTTTGACGATTTGGAAAAAACCATTCTTCAAGCTCAAAAAAATAAGGGCACAGGCAAGCCTACTTGCATCATCATGAAAACAGAAATGGGAATGGGAGTAGACTACATGATGGGCACACACAAATGGCATGGCAACGCTCCAAACGATGAGCAAGCAGCCAAAGCCCTAGAGCAGCTGGAGGAAACTTTGGGGGATTATTAAAAGCCCCCAACCCCAAAGGAGAGAAATATATGAGTAGTGAAAATGCTTTTCAAGAAACTATTAAAACTTTGAAATCGTTTTTATATAGGTTATTATTTTGAATTTGGGTTAAATAAGTGGAACTAATGTATATAGCACCGAGAGTCGTTGATGCAAAACCATTTCCAGATTACAAGGTTAAAGTAAAATTTAAAAATGGAGAAGAAGGTATTTTTGATGTAAAGCCATATCTAAATGCAGGTACTGTTTTTAAAAAACTACAAGAACTATCGTACTTTAATGGTGTAAAAGCTATGTTTGGAACAATATCTTGGTATGATGAAGTAGATTTTGACCCTGATAGAGTATTTATTGAAACTAAAAGAATATGAAATCTTAAAAGTTAATAGACATGGTAAACTGGGAAGATTATATTGTTTCTACTCCGGGGGTTATCTGCGGAAAACCCGCCATCAAAGGAACTAGAATAGGCGTAGATTTGATTTTGGAAAATCTGGCTAGCAATTATTCCTTTGAAGATATTTTATCTGCGTACCCTAGAGTGACAAAGGAAGCAATTCAAGCGTGTTTGGCTTTTGCTGCAGATTCAGTAAGATATGAAAGACTATATGCAAAAGCTTCATAAAATTATTGCCGATGAAAATATAGACTATGATATTGTCAAAATATTAAGAGAAAAAAATTTTGACATTTTTTCTATTTTAGAATCTTTACCAAGTATTAGTGATTTCGATGTCTTAAGTAGTGCTAGTTTTGGAGAATGCTTTTTAATTACAAATGATAAAGATTTTGGAGAACTGATTTATAAAAATAATTTAAGTCATAATGGAATTTTGCTTATTAGGCTAGGCGATATGGATAGAGAAGAAAAAATTAAGTTAGTAATCGAGACAATTATTGAAAACTTTGAAAAGATGCAAAATCACTTTTGTGTATTAACTAATAAGCAGCTTAGAATCAGGTAAATGTAAAAAACCATGTTAGCAACATTAAAAGGCACATTTAACAATAGAGTAATAGTATTAAACTCAAAGCCCGGATTAAAAAATGGGGATGAGGTGGTAGTAACCTATGAAGTGTCTGTTTCGGAAAGTAAAAACGAGAAAAAGGAGTGGGGTTTTATGAAATCAAATAAATATATTAAGAACAAATATGGCACTTTACAAGTCTCTGACGGTTTAATTGAAGAAAGAGAAAGTTATAGATAGTATAATTTTTAAAAAATCATTTATAAGTAAACAGAAAAACACAACCACATAACCCTTATAAAATAGAATAAAGTAAAAAGCTTTCTTCGGGGTTGAAAGCTAGTTAATTATGAAAAAATACACATTTACAGAAAAGAAAGATACACGTTCGGGTTTTGGCGATGCCATGACAGAACTGGGAAGAACAAACCCAAATGTAGTGGCACTGTGTGCTGACTTGACAGGTTCACTGAAACTGGAAGTTTTTCAAAAAGAAAATCCTGAACGTTTTATCCAAACGGGAATAGCCGAGGCCAACATGATAGGTTTGGCTGCGGGCTTGACCATAGGTGGTAAAATTCCTTATGCTACCACTTTTGCTAATTTCGGTACCGGCCGCGTGTATGACCAAATTCGTCAATCGGTGGCATATTCGCATAAAAACGTGAAAATAGCCTGTTCACATGCAGGTTTAACGCTTGGCGAAGACGGGGCTACTCACCAAATTTTAGAAGATTTAGGCTTAATGAAAATGCTCCCCGGTATGACGGTAATCAATACTTGTGACTATAACCAAACCAAAGCAGCAACAATAGCCCTTGCTCAACACGAAGGTCCTGCTTATCTGCGTTTTGGTCGTCCGGTAGTGCCTGTGTACACGGATGCCAATCAAAAATTTGAAATCGGAAAGGCTTGGATGGTAAACGAAGGAAAAGATGTAACCATCATAGCCACCGGCCACATGGTGTGGGAAGCCATTCAAGCAGGAGAAATACTAGAAAGCAAGGGGATAGATGCTGAAATCATCAATATTCACACCATAAAACCGTTAGATGTAGATGCCATTCTCAAATCTGTAAGGAAAACAGGCTGTGTGGTTACTGCCGAAGAACATAATATTTTGGGTGGTTTGGGCGAAAGTGTAGCTCATGTGCTTTCCACGCAATTCCCTGCTCCACAGGAGTTTATAGGAACGAAAGATACCTTTGGCGAAAGTGGAACTCCCGACCAATTGCTTGAAAAATATGGCTTAAAAGCGGCAAACATTGTAGAAGCTGCCGAAAAAGCAATGAAAAGAAGGAAATAATCCTTAATAATTATAAAAACTACGGGTCGATAAGTTAAATATCTATCGACCCGTTTTTGTTTTAATATGCTTTGCCCGTCTCACAGAGGCTTTTAAGGTTTTTGAGGCCGGTCTCAAACTGTCCGCCAAGCATGCCATCAAGCATCAATCCAAAATATCTGTCGAAATAACCAAAACCACCTTCGTTGTGCCATGTCACTTTGGTAGTGCCTTGAGGTGTAGCTTCAAATTTCCATGAGTCAGAGGCTTGAGATTGCATGGGTTCAATAAAGACCAAACTAGACTGTATCGATTTCCCGGGTTCGAGAGCCAAGATAGTAAGTCCACCTTTACCGACTTCTTTTCCTTCCCAAGACCATTTGCTACCCACGGTGGCAGGAGCGCCTTCTATGGTGTTGTTTGCCGTAGGCTCCATCTGAGTCCAAGGATTCCACTTCAGATATGAATTAAAATCTGCTACAGCCAAGTAAACCGAATCGGCCGATTTGTTAATTTCGATACTACGCTCTACCACATATTTATTGGGCAAAGCCACAGGCGCTATGCAAAAAATCACAAGCACAGCACCAAGTCCATAAGCTAAATACTTCAAAATTTTCATAAAAAAGGGGTTTATAGTGAGTTTATAGATAAAACTATGCTAAAATACAAAAAATCTTTACATATGTTTTTACGCATGTCCCTAAACTATACATACATATAGAAAAACAATGTATTGATGAAAATCATTGTATACTTTTGACAAAACATAGCACGATAGTAAAAAAACTAATATAAAAATGGCCAACCGACTTATTAATGCTTCCAGCCCCTATTTACAACAGCATGCCCACAATCCGGTAGATTGGTTTCCTTGGGGCGAAGAGGCACTAAATAAAGCACAATCCGAAGATAAGCCCATCATAGTAAGTATCGGCTATTCGGCCTGCCATTGGTGTCACGTAATGGAACGTGAATGCTTTGAAAATCCTACTTTGGCCAAAATTATGAATGAGCATTTTGTTTGTATCAAAGTAGACCGTGAAGAGCGGCCGGATATTGATCAAATTTATATGGATTCGATTCACAGCATGGGTTTGAGGGGCGGTTGGCCGTTAAATGTATTTCTCACTCCGGCTACTGAGCCCTTTTACGGTGGCACATATTTTCCACCCCAACAGTGGCAAAGCATACTTTCACAAATAGCCAATGCTTTTAAAAACCATCGCTCGCAGATAGATGAATCGGCTCAAAGCTTTGTGAGAAGCCTCAACAGAAGCGAAATTGAAAAATATGCACTAAAAGATGCAGAAAACAGCGTTTCTATCGATACGCTCAAAAAATCGTATGAAAATCTTGCAAAAAACTTCGACCGAGAATGGGGTGGAATGAACCGTGCGCCTAAATTCCCAATGCCTTCTATTTATAGCTATTTATTGATGATAGATAAATTGGTGGGAATAGAAGATGCGGGAAATCATGCCTTGTTTACACTCGAAAGAATGGCTCTAGGCGGACTTTACGATGCCGTGGGAGGCGGATTTGCCCGATATTCTACCGATAGTGAATGGTTTTTGCCTCATTTTGAGAAAATGCTTTATGATAATGGTCAACTATTGAGCCTCTATGCCGATGCATACCGAATCAGCCACCACCCGCTGTTTAAAACAGTGATAGAAGACACTATCAATTTCATCAAAAGAGAATTAAGATCGCCCGAAAACGGCTTTTTTTCTGCGCTTGATGCAGATTCAGAGGGTGAAGAAGGCAAGTTTTATGTGTGGACAGAAACAGCATTAAAAGAACTGATTGACGAAAAAGATTGGGATACTTTTGCACATTATTTCAATATAAAAGCAGAAGGAAATTGGGAACATGGCAATAATATACTATTCGCAGAGGCAAACCCTCTAAACTATTGCGAAGCAAACAAAATTGATTACAAAACATTTGAAATCTCATTACAAAACTGGAAAAAAACGCTCCTGGAAGCTCGCAACAGCCGTGTACGTCCCGGACTGGACGATAAAATACTCACCTCATGGAACGGACTCATGCTCAACGGATTAATTGATGCTTATCGAGCTTTGGGTAATGAGGAATATTTATCTTTTGCTCTTGGAAATGCTTCTTTTATATTGGAAAAACTAAAAAATAAAACCACGGGCGAATTGTATCACTCCTACAAAGATGGGAAAGCTTCAATTACAGGATTTTTAGAAGATTATGCCTTTGTGATTGAAGCATTTATTAATCTTTACCAAGCTACATTTGATGAAAAATGGCTAGAAGAAGCCAATCAACTAACACAATATGTGCTAAAAAACTTTATTGACAAAGACGAAGTGTTTTTCTTCTTCACCGATAAAGATGCAGAGCAGCTCATAGCCCGCAAAAAAGAAGTGTTTGACAATGTGATTCCCTCCTCAAATTCTGCTATGGCATTAAATCTATACAAACTAGGTGTATATTTTGATAATAAATTTTACATAGAGTTGGCAGAACGTATGTTGTCAAAAGTGTTGAATTTGTTGGAAAATGAGTCTGGTTATTTGGCTAATTGGGGGCGTTTGGCGGCAATATTGGCGTTTCCAGTCAAGGAAATAGCCATTTCAGGCGATAAATGCTTTGACTTTAGAAAAGAACTTGATAAAAACTATTTACCCAATGCTTTTTTTGCGGGAACCCAACAACAAAGCAATCTTTCACTATTAATAGATAGAAGCACCCAAAACAATACAAAGATTTATATATGCGAAAATCGCACGTGTAAACTTCCAACTGAAAGTATAGAAAAAGCGATTGAACTGCTAAACTAGTAATTAACTTTATTATCGTTTTGCGACCAAAATAAAAATGCCTGTTGAGCAGCCTCTCTTTCCATTTGAATAAAAGGTATTTTTCTTTGAGAATATTCAGTTTCTAGTTCTTGGTAAATGAAATAATCATCGAAGCCAATGGCTGCCGCATCGGCTTTGGTATTAGCATAGTAAACTACCTGTGGTCTAGCCCAATAAATAGCCCCCAAACACATGGGGCAAGGCTCGCATGAAGTATAGATTTCGCAACCTTCCAGTTGAAAAGTTTTTAAATTCAAGCAGGCATTTCTTATAGCGACCACTTCTGCATGGGCAGTAGGGTCGTTGGTGGAGGTCACTTGGTTGTGTCCCTCCCCTACTATTTTACCATCTTTTACTACCACGCAGCCAAATGGACCTCCTTTCCCTTCTTTACTGCCAATTTCTGAAAGCGCTATGGCGCGTTGCATAAATTCCTTATTCATTCAACTCTATTATTTTAAACACTTCTTTATACCCTGTTTCTTGGGCTTCTACAATCTCTATGGCCGAACTTCCTCCTTTTTCAAAAACTATTTTTAGCTCTTTTTTACAAGGCAATATAATAGTATAAGCCCCGGAACTACTCTCCGAATTGGTTTTAAATAATGTTTTTGATGATACTCTGTCTATAATTTCTATCGTTGCCTTTACTGGTTCATTGGCAGGGTTTCTCACATAGCCTTTCATCATGAGTGCGCATACATTAGCTTGAGGCATTTGCGCTTTGTATATATCCAAATCACCATAAGAATCGGCACGATTGCTTGTAAAATAGGCTATTCTCCCGTTGGCCGTAGTAGAAAAATACAAATCATCAACCACAGAATTTAGTGGATAGCCCATATTTTGGGCTTTTGACCAACCATTACCGGTTTTTTTACTGGCATATATGTCAAAACCACCCATATTCACTTCTTGGCCTTTTGAACTAAAATACAATGTGGCCTCGTCTGCCGATATAAAAGGGCTTTCTTCATCATATTTTGTATTTACATTTGCTCCTAAATTTTGTGCTTTGCCCCAAACACCGTTTTTGCCTCTCTGGCTTTTGTAAATATCAAGTCCGCCATAGCCACCCGGTCGATCTGATGTAAAATATAGCGTATTCCCATCAGCAGAAATGCTTGCAGACGTTTCCGAATGCTCAGAGTTAATATTCAAACCCAATTTGATAGGAAAACTCCATTTCTCATTGTCTTTTGTGGAAAAATAAAAATCTCCTGCTCCGGAATAGGGGTCTGTACGGTAAAAAATTAATGTATTGCCATCCGCAGAAAGTGCCAATGAAGCATCGTGTTCTTTAGAGTTTATGTCAGTTCCTGAATTTTCTGCCATTTGGGGGATTGAATCCACTATTTTAGACACATAAATATCTTCATAATATTGCCCGTTTTCATCTTTTTTAGCGCCTTTTGTACCCTCTCTTCTTGATGTGAAATACAAAACATCGTGGCTACTGCTAACCACAGGCGCATATTCGGGAAATGGGGAATTTATTTCTGAACCAAGATTTGAAACGATAATTTTAGAGGTATCATTCATCAAAAGCATAGCATCGAATAGTTTGTCGAGCCATTTCTGAGCATCAGATTGCTCTTTTTCCGTCAAATTGGGTTGTTTTACATACAAATTGAGGTAGTGATGGGCACTGTCAAATGTCATGGTGTAAAAATAAATTTTCCCCACAAAAAAAGCTGCTTTTGAATAGCCTCCCTTCAAACTACTTTTTAAAAACGGCAATGCTTTTTGTTTATTCTTGCCAGCTTCTGCTACACATACACCATATTTGTATGCAAACTCATCGTTCTTAGGGTTTTCTATGGCCAGCTTCTCAAAGTCGGGCATGGCCTCATAATATTCGCCATTTTTGAATTTAAGGTCTGCTTGGCGTTTGAGGTATGAAATATCAACTTGGGATGAAGCTACATGAAAAATAAACAAAAGAATATACAAACCAATAAATGTTCTCAAACTTCACATTTTTCCATAAAAATATGTGAAATAAGAACATTTCATTCTATACACTCATAAAAAAACCTGTCCGTTTGTGAAAAAAATGTATTATAACCAGCGATAGTAAGCACAGTAATTGTCTTCTTCATATCTATGAGATTTCTTTCATTTAGAGTATACGAAAAATCGGATTTTATCATATTTAATTCTTTTACATTTAGTGTGTTGTTCGAAGAAGGGTTTTTATTTCCTTCACTGTAAATAATTTCAGTTGAAACAAGGTTATTTTCTGACAAGAATTCAGTACTAAAGCCTAGCCCTCCATTATAAGGAACTTTAGCAAGTCCGGAGAAATAATTTTTAGTGTTGTCATAAATATTTTTATAAACAAAAGTGTAACTCGAGCCACTATTATAGTATACAAAATTAGTATCTACCACTCTGTTGCCTTTCTCATCATAAGAGAACACACTTGTTGCATCTAAATTATAATCGGAGGAATCTTTTCTGGACGTGAAAACAATTTTTGAAACCCGTCCTCCTTCATAATAAAATATATTAGCGTCAATAAAGATTTTGCTATTTGAAATTAATTCAATGTATTGAAGAGTAAATTTATTCATCAAACCCACATTCGAGTAAAAGTAATTCATATCCGTTATCGCTTTTTGGATGAAATTTTCAATTTTTCCGGTTGCAGGCCTGCCTTTATCATCGTACGTAACAGAAATTTCCATTTCCGGAGCCAATGTATCACTAGCTATATTTGAGTATATTTTTTGAGACAAAAAGCGTCCAAATTCATCGTATTTAAAAAAGCTTTTTGATAGACTCTCAATATCAAAAGTTCCTAGAGAGTCGACAATAGAAGTTTTGCTTTCTATCTCTATGCGTTCTACTCTGCAACCTTTAAATTTAGTAATGTTCACACCGGGGTCGCTTTCCAAGCGTTCTTTACAGGCCGAAATTATAATACAAAAAAATAGAATTGCTACTTTATTTTTCATGTTAGAATATAAATATTTAATCAATCTTTTCAATCAATATTCCATTGTTTAGCTTCTCAATAAAGCATGTAGAGAAACCAGCATCTTCTGCACTGTTTAGCATTTCTTCAGCTTCTGAAATCTCTTTAAAAGGGCCTAAAAAATACATATAATTTTTGGTGGTTCTGGTGAGTTTTAAATCAGGAAGTTTGGAAAAAACAGGATGGTTTTTTGCCAAACCTCTATCCAAAGTGGCGACATGTACCCTGTAGGTTATGTCTATGTCTGCTGTATCTATGAAATCCACTATTTTTATCTGTGTACGTCTGTTTTTTGCGTGTTCTTCTTCTGTGGTAGCATTTTTCACAAGTGGCATGGTTTCGCCATAGCCTTTGGGGATTACACTATAAGTAGGTATACCTAGTGAAAACAAATATTGCGTAGCCGCCTCGGAGCGCTTTTGTGATAATATCAAATTGTAATTGTCATTTCCTCTCACATCGGTATGAGAACTCAACTCTAACAATACTTGTGGATTGGTTTTCATAAAACGTGCAATTTTTTGGATAGAAACTTTCGATTTAGCATTAATAGCAAAAGAGTTGTAATCAAAGTAAATATTGGCAATATTGAGCGTCTTGTTTTTCTCTAATTTTTGCATTTTAATCGGGAGCGGCTTCGTTGTATTGTCTTTCGTGTCAACAGCTATTTTTACAATGGTATCTGTCAAGAAAAAGCCTTGCTTTGTCACTGCTATGTTATATTCTTCATCGGGATTTATCTTCAACTTATATTTGCCTTGCTTGTCCGATGTGGCAGTTGCCACTATTCTATTGTCTTTTAATAATACTATTTCTGCATCGGCTACAGGGGTATTTTTATAAAGTAGCAGTGAACTAATCTCCATCACAGGCTTTGGCTGCAAATAAATATTTGCGAAAAGGGTATCTCCCCATTTTTTCTCTTGATTAAATGCGAGAGTGGTGTCTACACTATAAAAACCGTAAGAAGACACTTGAAGGGTGTATGATGGTTTAATATCAATCAAACTTTTAAACGAGCCACTAGAATCAGTAAACAACTCTTCATCAAACACACCTTCATTTACATTAAGCCTAATTTTAGCGTCTGCAATGGCTGCATTGTTTCCCCAAACCACTCCTTTAAGGATTTTAGAAGTAGCGGCTTGGACAAATCCAGAGTCAATCACCAAAAATGTATAGGGATGATGAGGTTCTATAAAATAATCCACCAAGCCATCTTTATTGCTAATAGCGGTGTCTATCAGTACTTTATCCTTATAGATATATACTTTTTCGTTTTGCCAAACAGTAAATCCGTCTGTAAGTCTGATATGAACATCTGTGGGATTTATATTGGCCTTAATATCAAGTTTGAATTTAGTTTTTCCTTTCTTAAAGCGATTTTTTAAATGCACAATATTATAAAGCTCCCCATCTTTTTCAAAAGCGACTTCATAATGCAGGCTGTCTTTCAGCTTGGTAAATACAAAACCTGCATTATTTTTATTAAGATTTATGTAGCTGCTGTCTTTGTCAATGCACCTAAACTCCATTTCGTCAAATAATTTTCTATCTTCCAAAAGCATGGTATCTTCTGCTACGAATATATCAGACTTTATTTTTGCAAAAGAATAAATATCATCGTTTCCGCTACCTTTTGGGCGGTTTGAAGTGAAAAAACCTTTATTGTTGTTCAGGTATTCAAGAAATGAAAAATCATCATAAAAAGAGTTTATTGGCATTTTCAAGTTCCTAGGCCTTGAAAATGTCATCCTTTTAGAATCAAAATCCGATGCATAAATATCTAGTCCTCCTAAACCAATATGCCCATTTGATGCGAAATAAAGCGTACTTCCATCGCTGGAAAGGGTTGGGAAAAGCTCATTTCCTGCCGTATTTATTTCACTTCCTAAATTTATTGCGCTGCTCCACTGCCCGTTTTCCCATCTGGAATAATATAAATCAGCACCTCCTTTCGACTCTCCCAACGTATCAGTCTTATCACTAAAAAAGAATAAAATTTCTCCATCAGGACTCAGAGCCGGATGCCCGCAAGAATAAAGATTACTATTGAACGGCAAATCATTTTTAGCTTCTCCCCAGCTATTCCCTTCCTTTTTTCTATAAAAGATGTTCAAATGATTGATTTTTTTCCCTTCCGCCTTCACCCCTTTCACTGAACGTGTGAAAAACATAATCTTGTCATCGAAGGCAAAAGTGGCGGGACCTTCGTTGGCAGATGAATTTAATCCTGTGAAATGAACCGGGATTGGCTGTTTCTTAAGTGCAAGCGACTGGTCTATTTTTGATGTATAAAAATCCAAATAACTGATAGAATACTTTCCATGTCCGCTTTCAGCCAAAGAATTGTCTCTAGAAGAGTTAAAAACCACCTCTTTTTTATATAATGCAGGCGAAAAATCTCTTTTAGGTGTATTCATAAATTTCATTTCCTTCACCTCAATTCCATGCATATACTGCTCTATCCATAGCATAGCCGAATCGCACGAGGCGGCATAAGAAGCTGCTTGAGAGTCATCCGGATTTAATAGTTCATACTTTTTAAAATATTTTTTTGCTGATTTATAATTGCCAACATTTTTATATGCCAAAGCATATTCTTTAAGCCTCTTGGGATTATCTTTATCACCTATATATAGATTTTTATACCAAGCCAAAGCCAAATGGGGTTGATTATTTTTGCTGTAGGCGGCTGCTAATTTTTCCATAGCCTCTACCCTCAGCAAAGAATCTCTATTATCAGTCTCTTTCTGAAAAAACTCAATGGCTTTAGCAAAATTATTTTGGTAGAAATAATTATCGCCCTTTGCCATATAATACTGAGCTTCGGCACTTACTACTCCCAATAGAAACAAAATAAAAAATAGGTATCTAAACATATTGGCATTCATTATTAATAATATCTGGGGTCTATTTCAATATTTTTAAATTGGGGTTTCAAAGGAAGTGTGTATTTCAACATCAATTCATGAGTAGGACCAGCATAGCGGTTTAACAATGTCAAACTCATATCGTAGCAGTATGCCACATGAATTGATTGCAAAAAAGTAACTTTTAAAAAAGGTGCAAATGAATTATTTGGTCTGTACAATGCTCCAAAACCCACATAGTTTCTAAAAGAAGCGTAAAGTGATATATCAAATTGACGACCTACAGACTCCGACATTTTAAACAATATAGAAGGCTCAAGGTAAATATCGTTGTTAAAATAATGCTTATAGCCAGCCATAAAAAAGTGATGTCTTTCTAAGGTATTGTATTTGTCTCGTTTGTAACCAAGGTTATTTCCATACACAAATGGAATAAGATGAATACTGGAATATCCCCCATAAAATCCTTTCACATGGCTAAAATATAACCCTGCGCTCACATCGGGTGTATATGAGTTGCCATAAACATATCCTTTGCTATCCAAAGTAGGGTCTTGTTGGTCGGCACGTATTAGATTGCTATAGTCCATTACCCTTGTGAGAACTCCCACCTCAATCCCTGCCGATAGGGTGAAATCCGGTCTTTTATATTGGTAGGCAATAGTTCCGGAAATTCCTGAAAAATTTACAGGCATAAAATAGTCGTTCATAGCCTTTGCACCCACAGCTAAGTTTTTTGAGCGTATGGGAGTATGAAAGCTAAAACTATTAATAAACGGCCCTCCTGAATAGTTTGTATATTGTCTTTGCGTGAGCCCTGTAAATTCCAGCTGATTAGTTTGTCCTGCCGCAGCCGGATTATATAAAAACCGCTCAAATACATAAAGTGAATACCGCGGAACTTGTTGTGAATACACAAGTAAAGCATTTATTAGAAACATAAATATCGATAAAACTTTCTTCATTATTTTTCAATCAAAATTGTTCCTTTTAATTCTTGATAACTTGATACTGGCTCGCAGCTAAAACTCTTGGTAGATTCATTGTAATAGCTATAGCCTGTTTCAGGTTGTACTATATAAAAATATGGGCCGCTGGGCAAATCTTGGCCATTTTTACCTACTCCAGCCCATGTGTTTTTATAGTCGTTGTCTTCAAACACCAGCTCGCCCCATCGGCTGAATATCTTCACTTTTACCTTCTCATTAAACTCCTTTAAAGTCCAAAAATCATTCAACCCGTCTCCATTGGGGGTAATCACATTTGGAACAATCGGGGTTTTGCCACACTTGATTACACACATTTGTTTGGGAATGGCATGGGTAGTGCGATAAAAGTTCATTCTACTGTTGGTAAAGTTTATATCTTGGGTGGTAGTGTCAGGATTAACCAGTCTGAAAACCAATGAGTCTGCGCCCCATGGAATGGTTTTGTTTACATAATATCCCGCATTGGTTTGATAAAAACAGACCGTATCCGTCACTCCATACCTGCCTAGCAGTAAAGGAACTTGTAGTGTATCATATTTATACATATCTGCGCCTATCCACGGCTCTTGCGACCATTTATGAGTCATAATGTTAGGGGCCTGAGTAGAATAGTGGCTCACAAAATATCTTTCTTCTTCATCTATACATAGCTGTCTGAACTCTTCACGCATCCTTTTCATATTATTCATTCTATTCAAAACAGAGTCGGTACGTTCACAATTATCAGCTCTACGAGTAAGTGTCAAATGGTACGCATTGAAACGCTTTAATGAATCGTAGGGCAATGTGAGAGATGTGGTGGTATCACCCGTATTCCATCTAAATTTATAATATTGGTAATTCTCGCTATTTTGGTAATAAGTTGCTCTGTATGAATCGGTAAAAGTCTCAAACCTGAGTTTATCGTTTATAATCGGATAAATTGTAATGGGCTTGCCACAACTCACTGAATCTGAACCCGGTAAACTTTTGTAGGCGACATGAATATACTTATCATCTAAACTGAATGTCTTTGTAACAGGACACTCCGTACCGAATACTTCCTCAAGCCGTATCTCAAACTGATATGGACCTACTTTTTGGCTGTTTTTTATCCCGTCTTTTCCATAGTCTAAAAAAAAGATTTCAGATGGAGGACCTTTTATTTTTCCATTTTTGTCTTTTTGTTCTTCAAGAAAATATTGATATTTTTCGAGCTTAGGGAAATACTCAACAGTAGCATCCAATAACCCACACTTGTTATCAAAATTTGTTATTTTATAGTCAAACTCTGCTGGAATTTTGTTATTAAATTGCAAATAATTTGTTTCAATTGAGTCTTTGGTTTCCAAATCATATGCCCTGATTTTAACCAAATAATACGATATATCTTTAGGCAAATTAATTTTCCCCGGAGGTCCATTGTATATTGATGAATCATTTACATATACATTAAATAAATCAAAATTATCACCGCTGAGGGTAATGGCAGGGTCTATTCCATCACAGTTACTTTCAGTCATAGAAAGATTAATATTGCTGCACGGAAGGTTTATAATCTTGCCCTCACTACAGTTGTTTTCATCCACAGCCTCTACATACAATTGCCTTGGACCTGAAAAACTACTATAATTAATAAAAAAATTTGCGGATGTAGAGGTGAGCAATAACCCTCCTTTCACGCCATTTAATCCGGTTAAAGTATATACATTGTATCGCCCAAAATAGTCCGGATCAAATCTAACCCTTACTCTATCCTCTAAACACCCTCCACTATTCTCTAACATGGTAGATGCTTTACTCAATACATCAATATCAACATTTGTGATTGAAAGAGGATTTGATATGTTTGGCTTCGCTCGCACCCTGTAAGGTCTGCAGGCCGGGTCGTTACCCCCATAAACCACTCCCAACACCAACGAGTCTTTATAGCGGGTATTTTCCATGCCATAAGAATAGGTATTGCCTGTAGTCGTGCTCACACTGTTCCATATATATTTAAAATTATTTGTATTTTGGTGTAATGACACATTCGCTACCCCCGTCACTGTTTCACCATGGCAGTATTGGCTTTGGCTAAAAGCCAACGAAGCTTCTATTTCTTCACAATCTAAAGCAATGCAGCTCTGCTCATTTGACAATGTAAAAGCCCCACATACGGTATTGGTAAAATTTGCCTTTACCACCAAAGACTTTTCTTCTCCTGCCGTTAGCCCTGTAATGCTGTAAGAATATGATATCCCACCTAATGGAGGAGCGAAAAAGTCAACTCCTCCATTGGTACTCAGCTCAAAAGAGGATACTCCTGACACAGTCCCCCACTTAAAAGACACGTAATCAGTACGGCTTCTGCCGCAATTCAATTGCGGACGTTCCGGAAGCGGAATACCTGTAAATGAGTAAATGAATGAATTGTCTTCACAAAGTTGATTTTCAGATTTAATATATACTTGATTTCTAGATGAATTTATTGTAGGCAATACCCACACACTATCTCTCCCTGATTGCATTAACTGATTATTGTAAAAAAATGAATATTTAATGTTGGGCAATTCAGATACTCCCGTAAAAGTGACCGGATTACCAAAACAATTATCTGAAGCCACAATATTTGTGCCGCTAAGGGTAGTTTCCGGAGTAGTAAAGTATCTGAACCTAAGGGTGTCTGAATACACCGTACAGCCATTAATGTCTTCCCCTACATGATATTCATCATAAAACGCTTTGGAATACCTTTCATTTATTTTAATTATAATAGCCCCAGGAGAAAAATACTTATTGATAACACTCGGTAATATTATCTGAGAACTTGGTATAGTCTGTACGCCTAGTGCAGAGATAGAAATATCTAATAACTTTACATTAGCAACAATGTAAGGCATTGGATATATATGGAAATGTACATAACCATCTGATTCTCTATAAAACCCTTGCTCGCCTGGTGCTACATCGCTTGGGTACTTTTCAATTGCATTTATTGGTTGATATTCAGTGTAAACCTTTGAGTAATGAATATACGAAACCAAATCTTTTGAGTACAAACTATAGTAAAATGGCTGCGTTTGCATTTGATATGTATTCACATTCTTTGTTAGTAAGCTACAAAAAGTATATTCTTCTTTGTATGGGTCTACTATAATTTTTTCTGTTTTATAAATATTAACAAAACTCTCTTCCTCTGCACTGCAGCTGCCATTTGTAATTGTTACTTTTATGGAATTTAGTCCGGTTTTATTCCAATTTACAGTGACAACACTACCGTTGGGGCTTCCTTTGATATTTCCATTTTGTATACTCCATGTATAATTTACTCCGGGTGTGCTCGAATATGCAGAAACAATTGTATCCTTCCTTGGGCAAATATTTGCAGGGGCAGTAATTAAAGGTTTTGTCGGTCTATTAGATGTAATTATTGGCAACGCAGTTGTATTCACACATCCATTGCTGCTTGTAGCAGTCAAGCTTAGGTTAAAGGTTCCTTGCCTGGTAAACAACTTCGAACCCGGATTTTTCGCTGTGCTATTTGTGCTATCGCCAAAATCCCAAAGCCATGAGACCACTTCATTGCTCGGGTCGTTGGTAGTATTTTGAAACTGAATATTGGCCGGCAAACAACCATCGTAATTGCTCACTGTAAAATCAGGATTGGGCGAAGGCTTCACCCTTATTGAATCAATTTTTGTCTGTCTACAGCCTTGCGGAGTTGTCACACTAAGGCTCACCCCATATTTGCCCGCTGTTAAAAACCTGTGCTTCGGTGAAAAATCCGTAGATGTGCGGTTATCACCAAAGTCCCACATATAGCTGTAACCCGTGCCTGACGAGGAATTATTAATGATTGGAAGCGTGTCTCCCAAAGCACATATTTCTGTTGATGAAAGCGTAAATGATACTGTGGGTTTGGCATACACAGTTACACTAAATGTCTTGGTTGAAGTAGCATTATTGGTACATCTTATATTTAATGCGGCAGTATAAACTGTATTGGTGCCAAGTGTGGTGTATACATGAAAAGGATTTTGAGAACCCACCGTGGCAGAACCATCGCCAAAATTCCAAGTCCTTGAAGCTATAATGCCTGTGCTTTTATCTCTAAACTGTACTCCAAACGCCTCGCAAGATGTGAGGGTGGTAGGTATAGATTCAATGTCTGCTATGCATTGGGCATTGACCTTAATATTTAAAAAAAATATTACTAAAGAAAATAAAATAGTATATTTAAAAGAGTGTAAATGTGTAAACATATCTAACTAGGCAATAATACATCTATATCTATTACTTACCGAAGTATTGTAAGCAAAAAAGAAATCAAAATAAGTTTACACGCATTGCAATATAAATGCTTTTTGTAATTTTTTCCAAAACATATTCAAACATTTACCTTAAAATTACTGTTCAAAGAATGTATTTTAGGAATTAAGAATTTGACTACTTACCGTTTTTTGAAATGGAACTATCCCCACTTTTTTAAAGTTTTTGTATCAAATAAAAATATTATCGCTATTTTTGCATTCTTTTTCCTTGGTGTACTATACCAAATCTAAAATAGCTTATTATAACATATTGATAATCAATCAATTATATGGCGTTACGCAAAAACAAAAAAATTAACCCCGAATTCAACAGGGTTACCATTAGTTTGGCGTCTCCCGAGTCTATTCTTGAAAGCTCGTACGGAGAAGTTACTCAACCCGAAACAATCAACTACAGAACCTACAAGCCTGAAATGGGTGGACTATTCTGTGAAAGGATATTCGGACCTGTGAAAGATTACGAATGCCATTGCGGTAAATATAAAAGAATACGTTATAAAGGAATCATCTGCGACCGTTGCGGTGTAGAAGTTACAGAAAAGAAAGTTCGCAGAGAGCGCATGGGACACATAGAATTGGTAGTCCCTGTGGCACATATTTGGTATTTCCGTTCGTTACCAAACAAAATTGGTTACTTGCTGGGAATGCCTTCAAAAAAACTTGACCAAATTATTTATTACGAGCGCTATGTAGTGTGCCAAGCCGGTGTAAAATCGGAAGATGGTGTAAATTATCTTGATTTCTTGACGGAGGATGAATATTTGGATATCATAGACAAACTTCCTCGCGAGAATCAAATGCTTGATGACAATGACCCTAATAAGTTTGTGGCAAAAATGGGTGCAGAAGCACTAGACTTTTTGTTGTCAAGACTAGATTTGGACACTTTATCATTTAACCTTCGCTACCAAGCCTCGCACGACACATCTCAACAACGCAAAGCCGATGCTTTGAAGCGTTTGAAAGTGGTGGAAGCTTTCCGTGAAGCCAACGGCAGAATTATGAATAAGCCAGAGTGGATGGTAATCCGCATGGTGCCGGTGATTCCGCCTGAACTTCGCCCACTTGTACCATTGGACGGTGGTCGTTTTGCTACTTCAGATTTGAACGATTTGTACAGGAGGGTAATCATAAGAAACAATCGTCTGAAAAGATTGATAGAAATAAAAGCTCCTGAAGTGATATTGCGTAACGAAAAGCGTATGCTTCAAGAAGCTGTAGACTCACTGTTTGACAACTCGCGTAAAGTAAACGCAGTGCGTGCTGAAGGTAACAGGGCCTTGAAATCGCTCTCAGATATGCTCAAAGGTAAAAACGGGCGTTTCCGTCAAAACCTATTGGGTAAAAGGGTTGATTATTCAGGCCGTTCGGTAATCGTGGTAGGTCCCGAGTTGAAACTTCACGAATGCGGTTTGCCAAAAGATATGGCTGCCGAGCTTTTCAAGCCGTTTATTATCAGAAAACTTATAGAAAGGGGTATTGTAAAAACAGTAAAATCTGCCAAGAAAATAGTTGACAGAAAAGATGCTGTGGTATGGGATATTCTTGAAAATGTATTGAAAGGTCACCCTGTATTGCTCAACCGTGCACCAACGTTGCACCGCTTGGGTATTCAGGCTTTCCAACCCAAATTGATTGAAGGAAAAGCCATTCAACTTCACCCGCTCGTTTGTACAGCTTTCAACGCTGACTTTGACGGTGACCAAATGGCCGTACACGTACCACTTGGACACGAAGCTATACTTGAAGCCCAATTATTAATGTTGGCTTCTCACAATATATTGAACCCTGCAAACGGTGCGCCTATCACAGTACCTTCGCAAGACATGGTACTTGGTCTTTACTACATCACCAAAGGCAGAAAAGGCTCAAAAGAAAATCCTGAATTGGGCGAAGGTTTGATTTTCTACGGATATGATGATGTGATAATGGCCATCAACGAAGGTCGTTTGTCAAAACATGCCATCATCAAAGTGAAAGGCAAAATGAAAAATGCTCAAGGTCAGTTGGAAGAGAAGCTGATAGAAACTGTAGCCGGAAGAGTGCTTTTCAACCAATTTGTTCCGGAAGAGTGTGGATTTATAGATGAATTATTGACCAAGAAAAAACTACAACAAATTATTGGAGTGGTGTTCAAAGCGGTAGGCTATTCACGCACGGCTGCTTTCTTGGACAACATAAAAGAACTTGGTTTCCAATCGGCTTTCAGAGGCGGTTTGTCAATAGGCGTTACAGATATTATGTCGCCCGACAACAAGCCAGAAATGATTGCTAAAGCGCAAGAAGAAGTAGATGCAGTTTGGAGCAATTACTACATGGGTCTTATCACAGATAATGAGCGTTACAACCAAATCATCGACATTTGGACAAGAGTAAACTCTCAAATCACTGAGACTTTGATGAAAAAGCAAGAAAACGATCGTCAAGGCTTCAACCCTATTTATATGATGATGCACTCAGGTGCACGCGGTTCGAGAGAACAAATTCGTCAGCTAGGAGGTATGAGGGGCTTGATGGCAAAACCACAAAAGAATTTGCAAGGTTCTGTAGGTGAAATTATTGAAAACCCCATCATTTCAAACTTTAAAGAAGGTTTGGATGTGTTGGAATACTTCATTTCTACCCACGGTGCACGTAAAGGTTTGGCCGATACAGCCTTGAAAACTGCCGATGCAGGTTACTTGACACGTAGGTTGGTAGATGTGGCGCAAGATGTAATCATTAATGAGGAAGATTGCGGTACATTGAGAGGTATAGTAATGTCGGCATTGAAAGACAATGAAGACATTGTTGAGCCATTGGCAGATAGAATATTGGGGCGTGTATCGGTTCACAATGTATATCACCCGATTTCAAACGAACTAATGGTGGCTGCAGGAGATGTTATTTTCGAAGAAATAGCTACCGCCATAGAAGAAGCAGGAATAGAAGAAGTGGAAATACGTTCGGTATTGACTTGTGAAACGAAGAGAGGAATATGTGCAAAATGTTACGGTAGAAACCTATCTACAGGCAGAGTAGCGCAAAGAGGCGAGGCTGTGGGCGTAATAGCTGCACAATCTATCGGTGAACCCGGTACTCAGTTGACACTCCGTACATTCCACGTAGGTGGTACAGCATCAAATATTCAGGTAGAATCTACCATGAAAGCCAAGTTTGATGGTGTGGTAGAATACGATGAGTTGAGATTTGTAGATACAACCAATGCCGATGGAGATTCTGTACAAGTAGTTATCGGTCGTTCAGGCGAGATAAAAATAGTAGATGCTCAAAAACGTACACTTATATCCAATGTGGTTCCTTACGGCTCTACATTGAAGGTGAAGAACGGACAAAAGGTGAAAAAAGGAGACGAAATGTGCTTTTGGGATCCTTTCAATGCTGTAATCTTGACAGAGATAGAAGGTGAAGTTTCTTTCGAAGCCATAGAAGAAGGTATTACTTATAAAGAAGAGTTCGATGAGGTAACTGGTCACAAAGAGAAAGTAATCACTGAGACTAAAGATAAAACCAAAAACCCTTCTATCAGAGTTACTCCAAAATCGGGCGATTCAAAGGCTTACAACATTCCTGTAGGTGCTCGCTTGGTAGTAGAAGAAGGCAAGAAAATGAAAGCAGGTGAAGTGTTGGCAAAAATACCTCGCTCTGTGGGTAAAAACCGAGATATTACGGGTGGTTTGCCAAGGGTAACCGAGCTATTTGAAGCACGTAACCCATCGAACCCTGCTGTAGTGAGCGAAATAGACGGTGTGGTAACCTACGGAACTATCAGAAGAGGTAACCGTGAGGTGAACATCGAATCGCGCGATGGTGTGAAGAAAAAATATTTAGTACCGCTTTCGAAACATATATTGGTACAAGATGGAGATTATATAAAAGCAGGATCTGCGCTATCAGATGGTGCTATCACTCCTTCAGATATATTGGCCATCAAAGGACCAACCGCAGTACAAGAGTATTTGGTAAATGAAATTCAAGAAGTATATCGTCTGCAAGGTGTGAAAATCAATGACAAACACATTGAAATCATTGTAAGACAAATGATGCAGAAGGTTGAAATCATAGACCCGGGAGATACCAACTTCCTACCAGGTCAAGCTGTAGACAAGTTTACCTTCCGAGAAGAAAACGATTCTATGTTTGACAAAAAAGTGGTAGAAGACGCAGGAGATTCAGTAAACTTGAAGCCCGGTCAAATCATCACCTCTCGTAAACTGCGTGATGAAAATTCTATCTTGAAACGTCAAGATAAGAAACTCGTAGTGGTTCGTGAGGCTCAAGCCGCAGTTTCTGCACCTATGTTGATGGGTATTACCCAAGCATCGTTGGGAACAGAAAGCTGGATATCTGCTGCATCGTTCCAAGAAACGACCAAAGTATTGAGCGAAGCTGCAGTACGCGGAAAACGCGACTTCTTGCTAGGTTTGAAAGAAAACGTAATTGTAGGCCACCTAATTCCTGCCGGAACAGGTTTGAGAGACTACGAAAACATCATTGTAAGTTCAAAAGAAGAATACGATGCACTATTGGAGTCTAAAAAATCTATCCGCAGACGCAAAGAGGAGGTAACAGAAGCATAAAACTTAAAAGCCCCCAAACTCCAAAGGGGGCTTTTTTATTATGTTTCTAATATTTTTGAAGATTATTTACTGGTTAATCTATAAATACATATAAACATATCATACAGTGGCACAAAGAAATCAAAATCAACCTGTAGAAAATCAAATAAACATAGAGTTAACAGAAGACGTAGCCGAAGGAATCTATTCTAATTTGGCTATGATTGCACATTCAAACAGCGAGTTTGTGGTAGATTTTATAAGAATGATGCCCGGACTACCTAAAGCAAAGGTGAAAGCTAGAGTGATACTCACTCCTGAGCATGCCAAAAGACTGCTCCAAGCTTTGGCTGATAATGTAAATAAATACGAAGAAAATTTTGGTGAAATAGCTGTTCCTAACCAAATGCCGGCCTTCCCCATGAATTTTGGAGGTGCTATGGGCGAAGCATAATTTTAAAAATAAACTAAAGAATATATTTTACAAGCCGGACTAGCTCCGGCTTTATTGTTTCTCGCAGAGGGGCAGAGGGCGCAGAGGCTTTAATTTTATTTTTTTGGGTTACACTGTGATTCTTTGAGTAGCTATGTGCTACAACTAGAGCACGAGGATTCCATGGAAATCTATTTACGAATTATAATTTTAGACTATTTTTCTCGCGGAGGGACAGAGAGCGCAGAGGCTTTAATCTTCTTTCTTTGTGTCAATCCATAATTGTTTGTGCAGCTCTGTGAAATAACTATAACACAAAGAATTCATGCAAGAACTTTAACATTTCACGCAAAGAGGCGGAGGGCGCAGAGGCTTAATTTTTCTTTGGGTTACACTGTGATTCTTTGAGTAGCTATATGCTACAACTAGAGCACGAGGATTCCATGGAAATCTATTTACGAATTACAATTTTAGACTATTTTTCTCGCGGAGGGACAGAGAGCGCAGAGGTTTTAAGGCTACATAAACCTATCCTTTTTGCTATATGTAATTGCATACTTATTAAACCTAAAAATCTCAATAGGTTTTCACATTCTGCCAACAGAAATTGGATGAA
>ERZ1066134.399-NODE-399-length-24152-cov-21.353488_pt1 | contig 24152 bp, 21 predicted proteins | sample MGYA00382781_ERZ1066134 | MGnify/ENA primary metagenome ERZ1066134 (study PRJEB33369, sample SAMEA5778364) | biofilm metagenome | biome: Industrial cooling water; feature: Water cooling tower basin; material: Biofilm | place: United Arab Emirates | collected... | reverse complement strand
TGTTTCCTATTTTAGGCCACAAAACCAGTCCAACTATTTAAGCGGTTAGGAACATATTGACGGGGGTTCATAATAGTATCAAAGCGTAACATGGTGCTACAATAGACTAGTTATTTGGATCTCCTAAACAAACACAAACTTGGGCCCCATGGGCTCCATCAGTGAAGGGTCGGGCGCAAAGTGCTTATTGAAAAATCCGTTCAAACTATCCGTCGTTTTATGTGAGAGCAGCGGAATGATTTCGTCCATTATCTCCCCACAGATCATATAAGGCGGCATTTCTGACGATATTCGGTCGTAGACACAAAAAGCATAGATTTGGTATTCCGAGCATTCGTTCAGGGCCTTGCCGGATAGCATGCAGGTGGTGATGTTTTCCTCTGCCGGTCGTCCCAATCGCCAAAGCTGTTTGTTGAAATCCATCCGCTCGGCGAAGAACTTACTCACGGCTGCCATAGACTCTTTGGACATTTCGTCCCGCACTTTCTCCGCGCATTTCATGCACAGGGCGTAATCGAACACCGTGTCCCTCACTTGGTATTCCAAATGGTTTTTGAATGCCTTTTCGATCAGGTAAGGTTGGCCATTCATCAAATCTCCATCACACTCGATGCAGCGGGCAAAAGGTGCACCTGTTTCAAATGCATAAAAATCCTTCGGTATAGGCTCCAGATGTTCGTGCTGTTCTCGGCTCATTTTCTACGACCCCAGTACAAGGTAATATAAGCCGAGGGAAAAGCCGCACTGTTGTCTTGTGTAGGCATCAGAAGTACCTCACGGGTATATACCTCGTACATCAAGCCCGTCTCCACTCCGGCCACATTGTTTTTCCATGTGCCAAATTCGAATAAGATGCCCCCTTTGATGTTGAATCCCGGAATGATCTCCGATTGGCCTAACCCCTGAAAAAGTCTGCCCGGCCCTACCGCGTCGGTGAGGACTACTTGCGGGTCGTCTTTGCCCGGTCGGAATTTCACATATTCGTTTTGGCTATTCAAAAAGTAGTAAGGCGCATGAAAACCTAGCGTCGGACCGGCCGATGCTCCCACGTTGATCTGCACGCCCTGCTGACTGTCTTTTCTGAAAAGTAATTTCTCACGTCCATACTGCAGCCTTAAGGCATATAGGTAATTACTTTTTCCAAAAATAAAGCCCTGGCCTGTGTTGCCAATAACTCTGTTTTCTTTTTGGTGCTTTACATTGCTCAATTCAAAGCCGATCGTTCGGTAAAAATCATTACCCACACTGCGCGACCATTTGAAGGTAAGACTGCCAATGAGGCCGCCATTCGTATTTTTGTTTGGCCCCCACACAAATTCCTTGTCGTATTCATAGTCTTCGTCCAACTGGGCGAGACAGCAAGCGGGTATAAAAAAGACAAATAGAAAGAGGTGTTTCATGAACGTATGTGCATCAATAAACAAAGATAAATCGGTATTCCCTACGCATCAGTTCTCCTCGGTTTCATCTGTTTCTGCTCCGGAGGTGCTATCCTGGCGTGTGGTTGGTTTGTCGTCTCGCTCCGGTTCCCAAATGTGGCGTTCGCGCTTATCGAATTTGGGTTTTTTGGAGAAGTTGTCCGCACCGGGCGGATCAATTTTTCCGTCATTCAGCCGAATCCAGAACACACTCCACTGGCGCAATCCCTTGCGCAGCAACTTGCTAGGCACGTCTTTGGCTATCAAGTGATTGACACTCGGGTGCATGTTTTTGTAGTGCGGTCGTTTTAGCTTCACGTAGTTGCCATATTCGGCAATGTCCTCGTTGGATTTCTTGTATTCCTTTTTATCTGGACCGAAAAATTTGTATGGCCCGAGCGAGCCAGCAATGCGCGTATCATTGATAGGCGCCACGTTTCGTCTGTGCAAAGTGCTTACGCCAAACCGATACTTAAAAGAGGAGTATCGAGGTGAGCCCGGAATATAGGCGCCTTTCCAAGATATGGGTTGGGAATAGCGCGGAGTAGCACCATAGGGTGTTCCTTTCCAATTCACCGACTGGGAATATCTGGGAGAGCCTAGACTGGGAGTACCTCGCCAGTTCACTGTTTGAGAATATCGTGGGCTTCCACCATACGGCGTGCCGCGCCAATTGACGGGCTGAGAATTTCTGCCAACATTTCCACCTTGCGCTCCTTTCCAAGATACAGGTTTGGAGTACTTTGGGTTATCAAGGCTCGGCGTTCCTCTCCAATTCACCGGTTGCGAATAGCGACCCACATTGCCTCCCTGTGCCCCTTTCCACGACACAGGTCTGGATGTGCCGCCACCTCCGCTTCCTACTTGTGTGCCTTTCCAGTTCACGGGTTGCGAATTTCTACCCACTTTTCCTCCGGCTGCTCCTTTCCACGACACAGGTCTGGACGTGCCACCGCCACCACCAACGGTAGTTCCTTTCCAATTTACCGAACGGGAATAGCCTGGACCGCCTGAGCGGGTGGGGAAGGATCGCCACGAGGGACGTTGCGAATAGTTGGGCGATGAGACCTTTTCTCCCGTTCCTCGGCTAGCATTTGATCCTGAAGAATAGCGCGGCTGGCTCACCTTTACACTGCGAAAGCGATTACCCGATGCAGCTGAGTAGCGCGGAGATGACGTACCTTGACCGCCTGTGGAAGTGGATTCCGAAGCGCCCTTCTTCTTTGCAGCGTTCGTTCCGCCCTTGTCTTTTTTTACTTTATGAGATTTCAGTTTGGCCTTCGAATCCTCAATCAACTGGGCATGGGCAGGTGCCGCCACCAACAGGAGCAAGAAAAAGGAACATATGATCGTAAGAAACCGCAGGACAGTCTTTTTTCAAAGGTTGGCAATTATCTCCACTTTCTCAAATGCCTCAGTACGAAAGCACCTGATCTACCTTCTCTACTAACCGATCTTTGGGTAGAAAATTGCGCTCTAACGCATCTGCAAAGGGCACGGGTGTATCCAAACTGGCCACTCGCACCACAGGCGCATCCAGCACGGCGAAACAATGCTCGGAAATCCACGCGGCTATCTCTCCGCCGATTCCTCCGGTGAGGCAGTCTTCGTGTAAGATCAACACACGGTTCGTTTTTCGCACACTTGCCTCTACCGTTTCTTTGTCCCACGGCAACAACGTACGTAGGTCAATTACTTCGATATGTTTTTCATGTTTTTGTGCCAGTGCCAGTGCCCAATGCACGCCCATGCCATACGTGATGATGGACAAATCCGAGCCTTCTTTGGCCACAGCTGCTTTTCCGACTTCTGTTGTATAGTGGCCCTCAGGCACATCGCCGCTCAATGATCGGTAAAGTGCTTTGTGCTCAAAATACATGTACGGATTCGGGTCTTCGATGGCAGCTGTCAGCAAGCCCTTGGCATCTGCCGGATTCGACGGATACACGATCTTCAAACCGGGTGTATGAAAAAACCACGCTTCGTTGGATTGGGAGTGAAACGGCCCTGCACCCACACCTGCGCCCGTAGGCATGCGCACCACCACGTCGGCTTTTTCTTCCCATCGGTAGTGGATTTTCGCGAGGTTGTTCACAATCTGATTGAATCCGCACGTCACGAAATCCGCAAATTGCATTTCCACGACGGATTTCATGCCTGTCATGCTCAGCCCTAGTCCGGCACCCACAATGGCTGATTCGCAGAGCGGCGTATTGCGTACGCGCGTTTTTCCAAATTCCTCCACAAAGCCTTCAGTGATTTTGAACACGCCTCCATAGTCGGCCACATCTTGCCCCATGATGAGCAACTCGGGATGCTTGCGCATGCTTTCTCGCAGACCGTCCGAAATGGCATCCACAAATCGCATTTCTTTTGATGACGAACCGGGCGCAACTACTTGCTGCACGTAGGGATAGTACACATCCGCCATTTCCGTTTCGGTGTTAGCTACAATGTCTACCTCATCGAAAGCCGACTTTACGGCTGCATTGATTTCCTTTTTTAATTCCTTCTCCACGGCTGCTATGCCTTCTGTCGTGATGTAGCCGCTTTCTAATAGGAATTTTTCGTAATTTTTGATTGGGTCTTTTTTGCCCCAATGATCCATGAGTTCCTTGGGCACATACTTGGTGCCGGAGGCTTCCTCATGTCCGCGCATGCGGAAGGTGCGTGCCTCGAAAATAACCGGTCGCGGATTTTTGCGCATATCAGCCACAATCGGCTCCAACGCATTCAATACTTCTAAAATGGAATTGCCTTCTACACTGTGCGCCTCCATGCCGTAGGCAGGGCCTTTCACCAAAAACGAATCGAAGTTGAACTGCTCACGGCTAGGCGTGGAGAGTCCATATCCATTGTTTTCGATCACGAATACCACGGGTAGGTTCCATACAGATGCCACATTTAGCGCTTCGTGAAAATCGCCCTCACTAGCACCACCGTCTCCGGTGAACACGAGCGATACTTTTTGCTCTTTTTTTAGCAAATGGGAGAGCGCAATGCCGTCCGCAATGCCGAGCTGCGGACCAAGGTGCGAGATCATGCCCACCACTTTGTATTCCATGGTGCCAAAGTGGAAGCTACGGTCGCGCCCTTTAGTGAAGCCGCTCGCCTTTCCTTGAAATTGCGCCAGCAGTCGATCAAGCGGAATGCCCCGTGAGGTGAACACGCCCAAGTTGCGGTGCATAGGCAAGATGTATTCGTCTTTGGTCAATGCCAAAGCGGCTCCTACAGAGATGGCTTCCTGACCAATGCCGGAAAACCACTTGCTGATTTTGCCCTGACGAAGCAGGATAAGCATTTTTTCTTCAATCAATCGGGGGAGAATGAGTTCGCGGTGGATGTGCAAGAGTTCTTCGCGCGTACGGTTTTTTGGGTCGAATTTCATAATTGCAATTGCTCCCGCGAAGTAAGCTATTTTTGACCTCCTAAACCCAATATTGGATGAAGCCGAATGTGAGAGTTGGCTATGGATACGATGTGCATCGCCTGGAAGAAGGATACGACTTTTGGTTAGGTGGCATCTTGGTGCCCCATACTAAAGGAGCCGTTGGGCATTCGGATGCAGATGTGCTCATTCATGTGATATGCGATGCGCTGCTTGGTGCGGCCAACCTGCGCGATATTGGGTATCACTTCTCCGATCAGGATCCGGCATACAAAGGAATTGACTCTAAAATCTTGCTGGCCGATGTGCTGAAACTAGTGCGCGGCAAAGGATATGAAGTGGGCAATGTGGACGTGACCGTGTGCCTGCAACAGCCCAAAGTGAATCCGCATATTCTGGCCATGAAATCCTGCTTAGCAAAGGTTATGGGTATGGAAGAAGATGACATTTCGATCAAAGCTACGACCACCGAAAAGTTGGGATTTGTGGGAAAGGAAGAAGGTGTGGCTGCTCATGCGGTGGTGTTGATTTACAATGCTTAAAATCATCCGCACGGAGGACGGCTCCCAAAGTCTCTACGACGAAGAGCTAAACGAAACCTACCACTCCACCAAAGGTGCACGTGCTGAGTCGGAGTATGTGTTTTTGAAAATGGGGCTTGATTTTTTTTGTCAACAGTACACGGACGAACTACCTCCGCAATCGCTTCGGCAGTCAGGCAGTCGACAGCAGATTCGTGTGCTGGAAGTGGGTTTTGGAACCGGGCTGAATGCATGGCTCACGTGGCAATGGGCGGAGAAAAATAGGATTTCCATTCATTTTTATACCCTAGAGCCGTTTCCAATTTCGCTGGACTTGGTGAAACAAATGGACTTGGCGGCTGATAGGCAGTTCCTGGCTGTGCATGAGGCCAGTTGGAATAAGCAGACACATTTTGGGGACTATTTCTCCTTATACAAATCCACCAACAAGCTAGAGGAGGCTGTTTTTGATACCACCTTTGATTGTGTCTTTTTTGATGCCTTTGCCCCAAGCAAGCAGCCGGAAGTGTGGTCATTAGAGAATTTGCAGAAATGCCATGATGCACTGCAGTCCGGAGGAATTCTTACTACCTATTGTGCCCAAGGGCAATTTAAGCGCAACTTGGCTGCCGTAGGTTTTGAGGTGGAGGTACTTCCCGGCGCATTGGGCAAGAAGGAGATGGTGAGAGGAGGAAGTTGATTTGATGATTTGATGATTTGAAGATGGGGTAATTTGAAGATGGAGATCGCTTCGATTGATGGCATTAATGCTGACAATTGATAACTAATTTGGCTTGATCATAACTGGTATTGTGATAATGGATGCAACTTCGCTGCTATCAATTTTTGCGGGAATCCAATTTCCTATTTGTGAAAACACCCTTAAAACCTCAGCGTCACATGTTTCTGAAACACCCTTTATAATTCTTGTATTTTTAATTTCGCCGGTACGCTCAATAGTAAACTGAATGAAGACTCTTCCTGAAACCATACCGCAAGCATTTTTATAGTTCAAATGTGAATTAATGAATTTATAAAGAGAATCATATCCTCCAGGAAACTCAGCATATATTTCAGGAATAAGCACAGGCTCAATGACTTTTGGATCTGAAAAACGCTCCGGGATGCCTTTAGGATAAAATAAATTCAACGCTTCTTTATACGATTTGTCAAAAATATCCGCCCCGTATAAGGAGCAAATATTATCATACATTTGTTTATCGAATCTTCAAATCATCACATCCGCTTATCTTCAAATCATCTCCGAATAATTAATCGCTCCATTTTCAACCCCTTATTGGTTTGAATAAGCAGAAAATAGATGCCTTCTTTGAGTTCGGCGGGCAGGTATGTTCTCTTTTGGTCATCAGGCAAGTCAAGATTGGCCACATGCTTACCCGAAAAGTCAATCACCTTAATGCCATACACCTTCAGGTACGTTTTGAATGTGATGACGTCAGAAGCCGGGTTCGGAAATACCTGAAGAGGGTCATCCAGCGGGTATTCCATCTCCTCATAGATTTCACAATATCTGTCCATGCCCGGCATATTGGCATCCAGCCACTCGGCGCGTGCAAATAGCCAATTTTTCAGTGCACTCACGATCTGACTGTGGCTGGTGATATTTTGATAAAAATAGGGCGGATTGGGCCATACGTAGGTGCCCAAATTGGGCCAACGCTGGAAGTTTCGAACTTGCGCTTCGTTAATGATTCCGGTAAGAGAGTCAATTACGTGGTTTAGTTGATTCTCACTTAGCAGGTTGGTTCGCAAGGCTGTCCAACGGCATTTCAGCGCATTCGTGAAGAGCGTATCCTGCAGCATGTGATCCCACCATACAGGACTGCTGCCTTGGCATTGGTAATATTCCCAGCCGGTCACATCATCGCCGGCGCAATAATCGCCATTGCCAAAGGCGAGATTGAAATCCCAAAAAGGTCCGGAGATGAATTTCCCTCCTTGGCTGTCCTTTTGTTTGTTGAAATAGGTGCTCAGGCGATAGCCATCGACATTTTTGCTCAATTCATTCAGAATGAACGTGTCCACAAATGACCGCAGGCTGATGTATTCAGAATAGTTGACTCCTTGCGCGTTTGTGAAGTTTGGCGAGGTAACGGCTTCTTCAAATTCGTCCACATACGCTTTTATGTACGCTCCTTGCGCCGGATGAATTTCTGCCGGATCCGGGTAGAAGTATTGGAAATAGATCTTGTTTTCGGGGTTGTTGTACGCGCCAAATTGAGAATACCAGCCGTTGTAGATTCCCTTGTCTATGCGCACGATATATCCACCGGTCAGATCATCTCCACTGATTTCGTCGCTATTCAGGTTGGAGATGTTCACGCGGTTATCGTCTCGCTTGATTCTCTCCATCAGCACATACAAGCCTTTGTAGTCGTTGTTCACTATGAGTTCCACATAGCGTGTGCGGCTGGCGTATCGTCCCATGCGGTTGCCGATGTACATGGCCAATACATTGTTCATTTGGCTTTTGTCTGAATAAGGGCCGTAGAGGATGAAGTCTTCTTCCGACGGGAATCCCAGAAAAGTGGAGTCCATATCATTGCCAAAAGCATCCCATATTTCGAATCCATAAGACTTCTTCTCGAACGACTGTGAGCTCTCGCCTCGAATCTCAATACCGCAATACCAACTGAAGACCGGATCGTCCGAGAGCGTGTTAAGTGGTACTTGATGGCCTTTCCGTCGGTTGGAAATGATCGAAATGGTGGCGGGCGTCTTGGGATCATTAACTATCTCCTGTCCTTGGGTATCAATGATCACAATAGGCAAATTGGACGAGGTGAAATTTAGGGGTGGGTAGAACCAATTCGGCGTTGGTTCATAGTTCAACTCACCGGAGCGGACACCTACGGATAGAATAGGATGCGCTACTAAATCCGAGGATTCGCTGTTGGCGTTGTGTACTTCTACAGCCAAGGTGTTGGTGCCGGTCACCAATAAGCTTGCGTCGAAGGTGAATAACTCGGGTGCTACTCCCTGATATAAGGTGGATTCGTGTAGCCCATCGCTTGGTTGATTGAAGGTGGGTATACCGGTCACATTGGAGCGGGCTATTTCCACCCCGTTGAGATAAGCCACCACGCCATCATCAAAATCAAGATGTAAAACCGCCTCTGCAAGATCATCTGCATCCACTACTGTAAATTCCTTTCGTAGGTAGACGGACATGGAAGCCCCAATAGTGCTACCGATGTTATTTTCGCCAAAGCCAACAGGTGCACTACCGACCGTCCACCCACTGTCATCGAATCCCGAGTTTTGCCAGCCTGACACCTGAGCATCAGGCACGAGATACTTCCACGTGTCGCCCTCCACGATAATGGATTCCCAATGATCTACCTGAGCAATCAGATGAGAAGAATGTACAAGTAGAAAGCTAAAGAAGAAGAAGCGAAGACCTTTCACGAATGGGAGAGTGGAATTTTACTTGAAATTATCAAAACTAAACCAGATGCCAATGAAATGTCTGATCGGATGGAAATGAAAAAGCCGAGTACATGCCTCGGCTTTCTCAAGAATATCGATATGAAATTAGTCCTCAGGTATGAGCTCCACGATTCCGACGTTGGTCACTTCGCCCACGGTCACGGATATGTCCTCCAATGTTTTTGCCTGATAACCGGACAAAGCCCCAGGATCCAATGAAAGCGAATAAGAGCCGGTTGGCAGTCCGCCCAAGAAGAATGCACCGCCACCTGCCGGCACATAGCTGCTACCAAGTGTGTCAAGCCCATCTATGGCGAAAACGGCAATCGATGATGATATATTTGGAATCACTGTCCCCTCAATGGCGCCATCCAATGCCTCAGATACCACCTTCACTACCGGCTTCAATTGGTAATTTCCTGCACCCGTTTTCACCACAGATTGTGCTGCGTCGAAATCTAGCAACACCGCATACGTAATGCCTGCGCGCAGGTCTGCGTTCAATTGGAGCTTTATACCGGACTGTTGTCCACTCGGAGTGGTCAGCGGATAAGTTTCACCATCAACCTTTACGGAATTGTTTTCTCCCAATACCAATCGAATTTGGCTAATAAATCCGGTTGGGTAAGAGGCACTGGTCAAAACCGTCTCAGTGCCGTTCGTAAGGTCAAGCAAGTTGTAAACACCGCCATTTACATTTTCAAGAGATTGCCATCCGGCTTCTCCTTCTCCGTCTTGTGCATTCACCTGAACATCCAAGATTTCTACATTTACCTCCTCATAGTCTCCGGGAGAGTCAGTCAATCGCACGACAAGCTTGGCAGGGCCACCCTCCTCATTGCTACACGACACCATGACTGCTACTACAGCCATGGTAAAAAGGATTTTCAATAATTGTAACGTTTTCATTTGTGTGATTTTTGAATTTGTCTATTTGGCTGCTGGTTACAGCACACATTTAATTATTCCACGAAATTATAGAGATTATTTGAGAAAAAACAATAAAAAGTACTATTTAATATTAAAATAGTTATTTATTGTATGACTTATAGCTTGGGCCTCCTTAAGAATGATAAAATGCCCCGTACCCATCACCTCTGCGTTCATGCGTTTTTTAAGTGGAATAATGGGATCCAATCGCCCGTGAATGTGAAGGAAGGAATTTGGCGAATCCGTGCGCTCCCAATGTACGATGGCGCCCAGTGCCCATTTTACAAAAACCGGATCCATATCGCAAATAATTCCTTGGGCGACTTTTCGGTTGTGGGCATGAAACGGAAAGCCAAACCACGCAATCCATGCCGGTGGTCGAAACAGACGAAGTGGTATTCTTTTTACAAGTTGAAAACGTCGAGCGATAGCCGCCATCCACGGCAGTTCGTTCCGATTGGCAGCCGATGAGACAAGAATGGTGTAGGCGGGTTGTAGCGAATGGCTCAACTCTGACACAAGCATGCCGCCAAAAGAAACGCCTAGTAACGCAAACGGCACTGAGGTATCAATTTGCTCGGCTAATCGGTGGGCGTAGGAAGGTAATGTTTCGTCGGGTTGCGGATCAATCCACTGTACGGGTACCAGTTCAGCGTTCAGCCGCAGATACGCAAAAATCCGTTGGTCTGCTCCCAATCCGCTGAAGGCGTAGATTTTCATTTTTTTCGATCAATCTGCAGGTTTTTTCTCATAAATCGCCTCTTCTGTAAACTTCCTGCCCAGTCCACGCACGCCTGAAGTGCAGAAGAATCCAACCACTTTTTCCTTTGGGTCACTCGAAACGATGTTGCTCTGCACATTGGCCAGTGGGGTGGCAAACAATTCCCCAAATCCTCCCGGCCGATCAGTCTGTATTTGCACCTGCTGCAAAAAGAATAGGGCCGACTGAGTGATGGAGCTGATTTCCACATATGCCGAGTCGCCTAACACATACGGCGCGATGAGTCTGTCTTCTTCATCCACATCGAACGGATTCATACCGTCGCGGATAGGTTGGATGAAAATAAGTCCATCGGCATTGCCGCCTGCCGAAAAACCGGCATCATAGGCAATGTTCAATTCGCTTGGCTTGGTCAGTAGCTCGCCATTCTTCCACGCTTTGATCCAATAGGCATCTCCTTCTCCCACAAAGTCTCGTGCCCAGAATTCTCCAAAATAAGACGCATCGTAGAATGCGGTGGCCGGTTCTAATCGCCAAGTAAGGCTGTCCACCTTTGGCACTCGATTGATGGTTGAAAAAGACGAATATGTATTGCCATTCCATTGAATATCCAGCGCGTACGATCTGCCCATAATGCCAAAGGTGTCAGTGGCTTGTGCAGGCTCCCACACATACACGCCCGGATCGGTTTCGGTGAAAAGGATAGGGTTCGTCGGATCGTCTTGATCGATTACACGCACAATTGCGCCGCTTATCCCCATTGGTCGGGTTTGGTCAAAGTATCTATTGGCTCGGCTAATACGAATGGTTTGTGTCTCCGGTTTGCGGTAGAGCCACGCGTCGATGACGATGGGTGCTTCACCGGATGGCAATTCAGGAAAAATACGTTCTTCACAAGCCATGAGCACGGCCGCTGCAAGAAGGAGTGTATATGCGTATTTCATCAGAAGTGGAAATTGTAGGTAACAGATGGCACTATGGTTCCGAGTATAGACACTTGGTTGCCTTGTGTTTCGGCGAGTTGGTCAATGGCATAGCGCTCGTCTACCTGCGAGAAGTACACTGAAAACGGATTGCGACGGCCATATATGTTGTAAATAGTAATCACGGTGGAGTCTCGGTTTTTACGTGGTTTCCCACTTCGGCTTACTTCTCGCCCAAGTATGGTCATGGATAGGTCTAGTCGGTGGTAATCAGGAATGCGGAAATTGTTTCGGCTGTTGTCAGCATTTTCCGGAATGGTCAGGTACTGCACCTCATAGCGGTGCGTGGGGAATGTGGTGGGCGTGCCGGTGAGATAAGTGAAATTGGCCGAAAAGGAAATACGCTTATTCAACTCATAAAACCCTGTCATTTTCATGTTGTGTGTTTGGTCGTAGCGCGTAGGGTACCACTTGCCTTCGCGTGTTTCCAGATTGTCTTGAAAATTGATGCCATCCACCTTCATTTCTGTTTTGGCCAATGTGTAACTAATCCAGCCGGAGAAGCGACCTTCATTTTTTCGAACCATCAATTCCAGCCCATACGCCCGCCCGATTCCGCTCAGGAAATCGCCCTCTATTTGTGGATTGATGAAAATATCTGCACCGTCTATGTAGTCGATTTGGTTGTACGTATTGCGGTAGTACACTTCTGCAGATGTTTCGAACGCATTGTCTTTGAAATTGCGGAAATACCCGAGGGCATATTGGTCGCCCAACTGCGGCTTGATGTTGTTGGTACTGGGCGTCCATATATCCAGCGGATTGGAGGCGGTGGTGTTAGATACCAAATGAATGTACTGAGCCGTGCGGTTGTAGCTCGCTTTGAGTGAGGACGTGCGCGTGAGTTGGTATTTGGCTGAAAGGCGCGGTTCCAAATTGAGATACGCCTGTATGCTCTCCCAATTCTTGCCTTGATTTTCGGTGATAGCCGTGCGACGAATGCCTGCCGTGGTATCGTTGAAGGTGTAATATTGGCTAGGCCCTAGGTAATGAAAACCCGATAGTCGTAAACCATAGACCAGGGTCAGTTTATCACTCAATTGCTGCTCATTGCCCACATGCAGGGCGTATTCTGCCGCATATTTCTTTGGCAAATTGAAGCGCGTGATTTCGCCCAAACTGGCCCCAAACGCATTCGCAGGCTCAAACCTATAGAGTAGCGCCTCGCCACCGAAGGTGAGTTCGTTTCGAGTATTGATAAAATAGGTAAGTTCAGGCTTCACATTGTACGTGGTGATGTTCGATGACCACTGGAACTTATCCAGATCATCTGACCCAAACGCCAACTCATAGTCATAGTCGCTCACGAAAAAGGTGAGGTTTGAAAATACGCGCTGATTAAAGAGGTGATTCCAACGAAGCGAGAGCGTTTTGCTACCCCAGTTGATACCTTGATTTTCATCAAAATTGAAAACATCGCGTCCGAAATAGCCTGAAAGATAGAGCCGGTCTTTTTCCGAAATGTTGTAGTTCGTCTTGGCTGTGAAATCATAAAAGTACAGACCTGCACCATCATCAAACACATCGGTAAACGGACGTGCCAGAATGTCGATATATGAGCGGCGTGCAGCGAAAATGAAAGAGGACTTATCTTCAACAATGGGCCCTTCTACAGCCAATCGACTGAAAATGGAGCCAATTCCTCCATTTACTTCAAACTCTTTGTTATTTCCCTCCTTCATCCGGATGTCGAGAATGGACGAGATGCGTCCGCCAAAGCGAGGAGGAATGCCGCCTTTGTATAGTTTGATGTCTTTCACTGCGTCAGGATTAAACACCGAGAAAAAGCCGAGCATGTGGGAGGAATTGTACACAGGCGCTTCGTCCAGTAGCACAAGATTTTGTCCCACACTGCCGCCACGCACATTGAAGCCGGATGATCCCTCGCCTACCGAACTTACGCCGGGCAATAGTTGAATACTCTTGATCACATCTACTTCGCCTAAAAAGGAGGGGATTTTTCGGATCGTTTCGATATTCAGTTCAGCCGTGCTCATTTCGGCGCTCGAGACGTTCTCGTCTTCCGGCTTGGCCGTCACCACCACTTCTTGCAGTTGCTTGCCTTCTGCCACCAATTCCACATCCACGCGTTGATCCGCCGTGAGCTCGATGTTTTTTGTTTGGGTGGCATATCCAATGTACCGATACTCTACCGTGTAGGTTCCGGGAGCTAGGGTAATGCTATAGAACCCATACACGTTGGTGATGTTTCCACCGCTTATTTCACGTATGTATACCGTGGCACCTATAAGCGTTTCCCCGTCCGCTTGGTCTTTTATGTAGCCGTTGAGGGTATGTTTGGTTTGAGAAAAACTGAGAAGGTTGACCAGCAAGAGCAGGCCAAAAAAGATTTTTTTCACGTGAGATTGACGTTAAGTCCGCGAAGGTAAACAGCAGATGTGCCAGGAAGGTTTCGGGAATTGAGTGATGTGCATTAAAAAAAAACAGGCATAAAGTGACTTACACCTGCTTCAACGTCATTGATGAAAAAACTTATTCCACTATCAGCCTACCAGTATAGTGGTGGTCGTCGATTTGGACATCCAAGAGATAAAGTCCCGCACTCAGTTGGTGAAGTCCAATGTTAGTTCGATAGTCTTGCGAATTTAATTGGAATTGCCGTCGGATGAAGATTTGACCGCTCAAATTGTAAATGGATACTTCAGCCATTTTTCCTATTTGATCTATTATTTGAAGCGAAAAAAGGCCATCACTTGGGTTAGGATAGTATTTGATAAATGATGCACTATCTAAGGGCGTAACTCCAAGCACACATTGAGCAACTTTGTTCAAAAGAGCGGTAGTTCCGTCAGCGTATTTATCTTGAACTGCAGCACAGATTTCTCCGATAGCCATGTCATCTAAAATGGCCTGCATATTTGATTTGCTGCTTACATAATCTAGCACATTGGCTTCCAAATTACTGATTGCGTAAGAAATACCCCACATTTTGTATTGACCAGCCGGAATGTTTTCAACTAAAAATTGACCGCTGGTATTGACTGCTTCAATCACATATGGTTCCACTTGATCTGACAGGATGAATGCATAGCCGTAAGAGTTCCCGGGACTATTGATATTAGCAGTACCAAAATTGACATTAAAATTTAACTGACTAAGATTCTCCTCACAGAATTCGGAAAGTAATGTCAAATCAGTATTTGTTCGTAAAATTCCGGCAAATGGCTGGCAGTTTATCTCATAGTCAAAAACGGTAGAATTTGTATCCGAGCAAATTGGATCTTCAATTCCATCGTATGTCAAACACGTCTCTGCACTTAGCACCACCTCTTCACCAGTATAAATGTAAACATTATCAATTCTCCAACCGTCAACACCCACCCCGCTATCGCTAAGAAACCTGAATCGTAATAGAATGGATGATCCTGATGATTGAGACAAATCTATGATGGTCTTAATATAACCACCACTTCTACCAGCAAAGGCCTTACGCCCGTAGCTATCAGAAGTGATAAAATCATTGTATCCATTTTGGATCATAGCGGCATCTGCATCCATCCAAGTTGATCCACCATTATTTGAAATTTCTACCACGCCTCCATCAAATGCCGACTCGGTATCAAATGAATGCCAAAAGGCTAACTTAGATCCGTTCTCGATTTCAATAGGAAAAGTTGTGCGCAGGACTAAATCAGAAGCTGTATTTGCATTGGGAGCAAACCAAACTTTACTTCCATCAAAAACGTTTGCGGCAGTGTATCTCCATCCGCTTGTCCCTACCAAATTTTGAAGCATCCATTTGCTTGCTCCTGCCTCTTGGCCATCATAAAAGAGCGTTTGGGTCAGAGGAGTCTCTGAATCGATCGTCACCTTATATGATAGTGAAATACTCGAAAGTCCACTGAATAGTTCCGTAGAAAACTGTACAACTCCTTCAGTGAATATAGACCCTTCGCTAAGTGAACCTTCAACGATACTTGCGCCTTGTGGAATCGTGCTTTCTATGAATACATTGGACTGATCAGTTGAAAATATATTTTGAATGTCAATTTCATAAGTTAATTCGTCTCCTGCTTGCGCCACAGCCAAATCAACTTCTGCATCCATCTGCAATGCCAATGGCACGTCAAAGGCTTCTACTCCATCGAACCTATCACCACTACTGCCCTGATTGGCGCTTGCTCCTAATCCTCTTCGAGCAAACGCCTCCCAAATGATATCTTGATTAGCACCACCATTATTTATTTGATCCGCTAGCAAAATAGCATCTCTTCCGTCAACAAAACCCGGGCTACAAGGCTGCAATTTCATACCATCCATTACTAGTTGTAGTGCCATATTGTTACCACCTGTTCCATTTTGGATGTCTGGGTCTAAACCATATCTCTCGATAAATTTCCACGTCATGTCCCACAGCATAGAGCACCAAATAAAACCGATTCCATGAGGTTGAGAAATATTGTTTTCATCGGCAACACTAGCGTAGGTATAAGCGTTAACCGCAATATTGGTAGTATACGGTGCGGGACGAATACCATTACCGCTTATTGGTTCTCCTATCGCATATGTTCCAATTCCACGAGACATTTCGCCCGCATCTCCCTCTTTCATTGTCAGCATTAAGCCTAGATAATCGCTCCATCCTTCGCCCATTTGCTCGGCATTAACTAAGCAGTCAGCATTGGACGGACCTCCAGTTAAACGATTTGAAACACCATGTCCGTATTCATGCGTAATGATTCCATTATCGAATCCGCCGGATAGATAAAAGCGGTTATCAACTAGGGTTACCGTTACACCGGGAAGCGCGGCTTTGATTAAACTTCCCGTAGTATAACCTACCATCATGGAGGGTATGGTGATTGTCAAGGGGGGATCTGCATTCCCCATAGTGATGAGATTATCACCAGCTTCAGCACTATTGATCACTATTACAGCGATCGCCCCGGCATCTTGAGCGGCTTTCACCTTGGAAGCAAAACTGCATACTCCGCGATCCACTAGTGCAATTTTGCCATTCAGGGCTACTCCGTTTGTGAGTGTCCCACAAGCCAATGTTGGATTAGCAGTGGCGTCATTCATCAAAACTAGTTCTCCACTCTTTGAGTTTCCGATAAGAGATGGGCCAAAACCAGCACCAATGGCCGCATAACTGCCATCTACTCCAATTGGGGTATTAATGACTAATTCCGCACTTCCGCCACTTAGCCACAAAAACATTTGCATTCGAGGACTTGATCCGTCGGGTGGCGTACCGAAATTTGCATTATTAGTGCCGGATCCGTCCATATCCTCAGCCAACACATAATCATTGCCTAATCCCGAACCCGTATAGTTTCTTTGTTGAAAACTCCCTGAAGCTTCATCAAAACCATACTTATACAAAACATCATGAATGATGTTATTCCAATAAAACAAATTAGTAATCGAAGCATCCCTGTAATTATCCGGATTTCCATTCGAAGAATAATTATGATCAAAAACAAGAGTAGAACCACCATTCGGACTATAACCAGGTAGATTATTTGCATCCGCATCTTCATAGGCATACACATTGTTGCCACGTGTTATAGTAAATTCAGCGCCGATCATTCCGTTTGTATCATGCCAACCAAATGGGGATGCGGTGGGATTGAAGGGTGAAGAAACCAAACTTCGTTCACCATGATTCGGACTTTCAACCGGCATAGCAAACACATTGTACTGTCCTCCACTATTTACGCTTAGTTCCTTTGTTCTGGAATGAACGAAAGTGGGGTTTTCATGAATACGCGGTTCGTCAAATGAGCACTTCACAACCCAGTTACCTTGTTCCAAAATTTCACCTGATTGGGCATCTACACGCAAGCTCCACCACTCATGCTCACCAGGAGGATAAATGGACAAATCATAAGCGAGATGAAGTTCATTTTTCGAACTCAGCCATAATACCTGCTTTACAGGTATTGGCTCCATTGATAATTGAGCGTTGTAGAATACTGTAGAGGCTTTTGCATTGGACTGAGCTACTCGCTGGAGTGCTCCAACAGTCAATCCTAGGTGTGTTGCGGATGCCTGCACCGCCTGTTCACCTGACAGTGAAGCACTCATACCTTTGGCCGGACGCTCAATTTGATCTAAAACTTTGCCAACCATGTGAATCACCTTGCTATTCAAAATGGCTATCGAAAGATTAACATTAATGATTTCTACACCATCAACTGCTTGACGTAAATAAAGATGTGTGACATTATTATGCTTACTTTTTATTTCGTCGGTAATGATCCAGCCAACACTACTTTCATTTTGCAGAGAAGGATATTTACGATAAATGTGGGCTTTGGCTAGTTCAAGAGCTGAAGCCTCTTGTGCTATGGATGCGAAACAACTCAAAGAGAGCAGGGCACTGAAAAATAAATGGAGTAGAAATTTCTTCATTGGCGAATATAACTAATGAAATAAAAAACACTAGACTACTGTGTTGCCAAAACCACATGAATGGGCACATCCCACGCGTCAGTAGGCAAAAAATCTACCAGCGCGCCCACACTAACCCCAACCGTATACGCCTTTGTACCCTTCAGTAGCCGATCATAGTAGCCTCCTCCATAGCCGATGCGGTGGCCATTTTTGTCTGCCAAAAGCAAGGGTACAACGATTACATCCGCTTCTTGAATGGTTGCCTGAGCTGCTCCTGCAGGCTCAGGAATACCCCAAGTGCTTTGAACAATTTTGGTGATGGGCTCCAACCAAAAATGTGTTTGTGTCTTTGACTGGACGTTTGTTTTGGAGGCCATGATCCTTCGTCCTTCGCTCCAAAGAATTGGAAAGAGTGCCATGAAATCCGGCTCACGGTTTTTTGAAATGGGCAAGAAAACATGAATAGTCTTAAAATCCCTTTCCTGTATCAGTTCAAGCAATTGATTGCACAATGATGTATTCCTTCGCTGATATTCCTCCTCGCTCAGTAACTGGCGATACTGAAGAGCCATTTTGCGCAGAAAGGATTTGGTGATCATTCTTTCAACAAATGCATCCTAAAATCAAACGGATCAAATTCCTCCATTAAGTGCTCGATGAAAGCGCGATGATTAGTGGAAAACTCCATAAAATTGACTGTGCGCTCTTGCAGCGATCCTTTCGGAAACAATGCATTTTTCACATGCGAAACTTGACCAAGATGATTGGCATGCTTGCGCTTTTCAGCTCGAAGTAATTTCTTTTCCGCCAAATGAATGCGCTTGATCGCCTGTGCTTGCAAAGCGGCAATGTGCGGCCCTAGCGTGACATCCACATGTTCGGCCTGTTGCCGTATTTTTTCAAATTCACCGCTGATGGCCGCCAGTTGTTCACTAAATGTCAACGCCCCGTTCCTATTCGCCTTCACCCATTTGGCCAGCAGAGCATTTTCGTTGAGGAAAAGATCAGCAGACGAAAGACCGGTTTTTTTCCATTTTTCGGCAAGTATTTGGGTGATAAGCACACCGAAATTTCGGGGCAGTAATGCAGGGAAGGGAGCCTGAAAATGGGCAAACATGGTCTTCAATTGTAACCAATAAACCATCTCTGCCGGGCCACCGATGTAAGCTAGGTTTGGCAAAATCAACTCCTGATAGAGCGGACGTAGTACCACATTGGGACTGAACCTCTCCGGATGATCCTGAATGAGTTGCTTCATTTCTGTTTCGGAAAAAGAAATGTTTGTATCTACCACCACAAACTGATCACCTTGTTTTTCGATGCGCGCGCGGAGGTCTTCCTTCAAATAAAAGAAATTGATTTCCCGACAGAAAACTTGTGTTTTGTAGCCGAGCGATTCCAATTTTTCGGTTTGATCGGTCACCCAATCAAAAGGCTTGTTTTCTAGCACATCCTGCTCAATTACCGGAATAAGTACCTTTTTCAATTCGACATCATCGCCATCCACGACTACCAAACCATATTCACCAAAAAGGGCATTCACATACGCTCGGCACGCATTGGCTAAGGTCTTTTGTCCCAAATAAGCCTCCCGAAACACAGACACATCGCCCGGCAAATGATCTAGCAGCGCCTTCAAGCCCGATGGATCCATGCGACCAACTGCACCTGACTGTTGGGTTTCCCAGCGCCATGCTTTTCCGTGGAGGTTGAAATGGTTGATTTCTGCAAAGTCATGATCCTCGGTGGCCATCCAATACACAGGCACAAAATGCTGCTCGGGGTACTTGGCTTGCAGGGTTTTGGCGGCATTGATGGCCGTTACGATTTTGTAAATGAAGTAAAGTGGACCCGTGAAAATGTTCAACTGATGGCCCGTCACGATGGTGAATGCATTTGGCCGAAGAAGTGCCTCGATGTTGCTTTTGGTCTTTTCAGAGAGTGTTAGTCCTTCATATTGGCGTGTGAGCGCTTCGACTAGTTTATCACGAGAGGCTTGGGCAAAATGACGATTTTTAATCAATTGGCCAATGCCATCGATCGTAGGAGTTGATTGATAAAACGGCACGAGTTCCTTTTTTCCTTTGAGGTAATCAAGGAAAAAAGGCGAGAAACAGTCGGTTTCGTCAAGGCTGATTTTTTCAGTTTGCATATTAGGCGGGTTCACCAATAAGATCAAAGGCAGAGGCTTCCGTAATCCGAATCTGTGCAAAATCACCCACCCGCAGGTAGTTTTCCTTAGCCGACACGATCACTTCATTGTCCACTTCGGGTGAATCAAACTCCGTGCGACCGATAAAGTTCCCCGACTCCATGCGGTCGATCAGCACTTTAAAGGTTTGTCCCACTTTAGCTTGATTGATTTCGTCCGAAATGCCCTCTTGCAACTCCATTACGGCTGCCGCCCGTTCTTGTTTGATTTCTTCCGGTACATCGTCATTCATACTATGCGAGTGGGTGTTTTCCTCATGTGAGTAGGTGAAAATGCCCAACCGTTCGAAGCGCGCCTTTTCCACAAAATCTATCAAATCTTCAAAATCAGCTTCCGTTTCACCCGGATGACCGGCGATCATGGTGGTGCGGATGGCTATGCCAGGTACTTTCTCGCGAATGGTGGCCAGCAGTTGCTCGGTTTTCTCACGAGTGGTGCCACGGCGCATCAGTTTCAGCATGTTGGTGGAGCCGTGCTGCAGGGGTATGTCCAGATACTTGCAGATGTTCGTCCGACGCGCCATCACGTCCAGCGCATCTTCGGGGAAGCCCGTGGGGAACGCATAATGCAGGCGAATCCACTCCAGTCCGTCCACATCGGCTAATCTGTCCAGCAGTTCGGCCAAGTTTCTTTTTTTGTATAAATCCAGTCCGTAATAGGTACTGTCCTGTGCGATGAGCAGCACTTCTTTGGTGCCCTGCCGTACGAGTGATTGCGCTTCGGACACAATCTGTTCCATAGGCTTGCTTACGTGCTTGCCCCGCATAAGAGGTATTGCGCAGAAGGAACACGGACGGTCGCATCCTTCGGAGATTTTGAGATAAGCGTAGTGCTTGGCAGTGGTGAGTATGCGCTCCCCAATGAGTTCGTGCTTGTAATCGGCCTTGAATTTTTTAAGCAAAAGCGGCAATTCCATCGTACCAAACCAGGCATCAATTTCGGGGATTTCCTTCATCAGGTCTTCTCGGTAGCGCTGCGATAGGCAGCCCGTCACGTACACTTTTTCTACCAAACCCTCTTGCTTGGCATCTGCGTAGCGCAAAATCGTATCAATAGACTCTTGCTTGGCATTGTCGATAAACCCACACGTGTTGATGATCACGATGTTTGCATCATCTTTTTTTGACTCGTGGATGGCGTCTATGTTGTTGCCGCGCAATTGGGTCAATATCACTTCAGAGTCCACTAGGTTTTTGGAGCAACCGAGCGTCACGATGTTGACTTTGTTCTTTTTGAGGGATTTGGTTTTCATGGGAAATGCAAAATTAGTTGAATTGCATGTGGTTACGCATTTTCAAATTTCACGCGAACACAAACCCTTTCCCTATTTTTGGGGCAATGAACGTCCGCTGGCTTTTTTTGCTGCTTATTCTCGTCGCATGCGATGATTACACCGAGTGTGGTGTCACCGATACGGGAGAGGAGATCTACATCAATTTTTATAATATCGAAACCAAAGCCGCACGCGAGGTGGTTTTTACTCCCATGGAAGTGACCTTTCCCAGCACAGGGTCAACGATTCCATTTGTGGACGATCAGGAAGGTGGAAGTGCAGGGTATATTTTTCCACTTGATCTTTCTTCCACTAATACCACAATGGTATTCAACACGGATACAATAGACTATGACCTGTCAATCGGTTATTCAACAAAGGCATTCATCGAAAATCCCGATTGCGGGCCTATTTTCCTCGTCCGAAATATTACTGCTCAATCTATGGCGTTTGACTCGGTGGTGGTGAGAGTTACTGAACTTAGCAAAAACCTAGCGCCCCATGTGGAAATCTATTTTTAGTGTAGGACTTTGCTTAGTTACGCTTGGTCTATCGGCGCAGGAGGAGAAACTATTGGATAGTTTGCTTGATGAAGGGCCGAAATTTGCCCCGCGATCTATCCAAATCAATTACAACCTGATGCGCTTGGGAGAAAACCTGCTCGATAAGCCACAAAACAGTCGGGAGATTCAGCTGGAACTGGGTATTCATAAATTCTTTTTAGTGGCAGATTTTGGCAAAGCAGAAACCCTAAGAGGCGAGGATTACAGCTATCAAAATGAGGGATCGTATTGGCGAGCAGGATTCGATGTGAACATGTCAAAACTGTGGCAGGAACAAATGATCGGGTTGGGTTTACGATACGCACAGGCCGATTTTCAAGATGCTGCTACATTCACCCGTGTTCTTGGTGACGGGAGCACACAAGATTTTGCATTTGCCAATCCAAATTTACAGTCGCGCTGGGCCGAATTGGTTTTCAAAATGCGCGTGACGATCTGGAAAAATCTTTCTACCGGCTACACCATGCGGTACCAGTTTTTTGAACGAACCAAAGGCCTTGAAGGCAGCCAACTAAAGCCCTTTGACATTCCCGGCTATGGCAAAACCAACCGACCGAATTCCTTCGGTTTTGATTACTATTTGGGATGGCGGATTAATTTGAAGTAATCAAGGATCTAGAGAAACCGCACTTCTTCCGCCACACGCTCTCCCATTTGTTCCTCCAACCTTGCCAGCACGGCCTCTTGCGAGCGATTCAATTCTTCCTTAAGTGCGGCGGAGGACAATTCCACAAAAAGCGTTTTCCCCCTGAAATACATTTTTGAAGTTCGTGCGGCGATGGTTCGGCCCATGATTCGTTCCCACGATTCAATCAGTAGCTTTTGCTTATAAGCTACGTCAAGGTGTTCCTCTTTCAGGAATTTTCCGAAGGCATCTTTGAAACTATGCGTGTGGTTATCACTCATGACAGTTCAATAAAGTTAACGTTTCGCTTTTTGAAGAAGGTTCTGCTCCGCTCTTTTCGTGCGTCGGTGATGAACACTTGATGAAAGCGCACTTCATCATCAAGCAGATGTACCAGCGCCCTAATACGGTCATCGTCGAGTTTGTCGAAAATGTCGTCCAGCAAAAGCAAAGGCGCTGTGCCCGTGTGTGTCTTCAAAATATCGTATTCGGCCAATCGAAGAGCAATAATGAAGGTTTTCTGCTGGCCTTGTGACCCAAACTTTTTGATGGCTTGATCATTCAGGACAAATTCGTACTGATCTTTATGAATGCCCACCAGCGTTCGCTGCATCAGCACATCCCGTGGGCGTGCTTGACGAAAATGAGTTTGAAAATCGGGGCGAGTTGCATCACTTTCATAGGCTATGCCTGGTGTTTCCTCACCCGGAAAAAGTGCGTGATAGTTCGCCTCAAAAGCGGTCACATATTCCTTTAAAAACTCCGCCCGGCGCTTACCTATTCGCTCAGCATAAGGCAGCAGTTGGCCGTCATAGGTATCTAATAAGGTATGATTCACCTGATTGGGCTGTTCGGCTTGCTTCAGGTGTTCATTGCGTTGACGCAGCACCGCATTGTAAGCCATCAGGTCTTCCAGGTATGATCGATCAATCTGGCAAATGGCCTCATCGAAAAACTTACGCCTGAATTCGCTCCCTTCGCGTATGATGTCGGAATCGTCCGGTGTGGTCATTACCAAGGGAATACGCCCAACATGATTACTGATTTTCTTCTCTTCTTGTTGATTTACCTTCAGACTTTTTCCCTTGCGGTGTTGAAATTGACATGCCACCGTCAGGTCATCTAGAAACACGGCGTAAAGTGTGAAGGCCGCCTGACCGTGACAAACATTCTGAGCATCGGTTGTTGGGAAGGCTGTTTTGGCAAAGGCCAGGTAGTGCACGGCATCCAGCAAGTTAGTTTTCCCCAATCCATTTTTGCCCACCACACAGTTAATTCCGGCATCAAATGAAAATGAAGAGGCGCGGTAGTTTTTAAAATCGGTGAGATTGAGCTGAGATAGGATCATCCTCACAAATCTACATCTCTTGGGCGTGTGCCTCCAATCCTTGTTACACCTGCATGGCGCTCAGAGGATCTTTGAAATAAGCAAACACCGGCTCATAATCAGATGGCTTCAATAGCTTTCTTGTAGGTAGTGTGATGTTGGCTGCTTTCAATTCGCGATATAAGGTGGCGCGGCTAATACCCACAATCTGGGTAACCTGCTTACGTGTCATTAGTTTGATGTCCGTCATGTGATAGTGTGTTTAGTTGTCTAAAATAGCAAAAAACGCAAAAAATGTGTACACGTTCCTCCCGTTTATTTGAAGTAGTCAAGATGTTTCAAGATGTTTCAAGATGTTTCAAGATGTTTCAAGATGTTTCA
>ERZ1066134.396-NODE-396-length-24267-cov-8.382496_pt1 | contig 24267 bp, 20 predicted proteins | sample MGYA00382781_ERZ1066134 | MGnify/ENA primary metagenome ERZ1066134 (study PRJEB33369, sample SAMEA5778364) | biofilm metagenome | biome: Industrial cooling water; feature: Water cooling tower basin; material: Biofilm | place: United Arab Emirates | collected... | reverse complement strand
CCTTGAATGAACCGCCCTCTTCGCTTTGGCAGCTTTTTATAGAGCGAAGCACCGATTCATCGCTTTCGCAAAATTTATTTCTAAGTCCGTTGGTATGCAGGTGGTCTACGCCTGCCAAGCTGAATATTTTTTTATACACGGGAAATGTAATGCCCATCATTTCAGGTCTATAAAACATTCCCCAACCATTTCTGTGGCCATGTACCGGCAGTTGAGAATATTCGCTCATCTCTTTCACAGCCGAAATACCTACCCAATTGAGGCTGAGCATGATACAAGTGCCGCCATGTTTGAATACTATGTCGTGTCTGCGCTTCATGTCTTCTGTATCGCCACTGATGTTGAAAGCATACATCACTTTTTTACCTGTGGCATCGGCATGTTTGTTTATCTCTTTCATGGCACATGCCACTCGTTTTTCAAATGGAGAGTGGGGCGGGTCGGCCATCAATTCATCGTCTTTTATAAAATCAAGCCCGCCCTCTATCAATGTTTTTACTTGTTCGCCTGTTTGCTCAGGGCTAAGTCCTACACTTGGTTTTATAATAGTGCCTACAATAGGTCTATCGTACACATTGGTGAACTTTCTAGTGCCTTCTATGGCAAATTTTGGGCCTTTGAAGCTTTGTCTGAACACTTGTGGTAGCTCCATATCCAATAGTTTCAAGCCCGAAAATTGCGACAATTCAAATAAATTTCCGGCCACAGTGGCCATGAGTGTAGGCAAATTGCTACCCACATTTTCATAGTTCCACGATATTTCTACTTTGGCTTTATGAAAAAGCGGTTTTGATATGTTTTTGGGTATTTTTGAATCATTGAGGTAGGGCGTTTCCGAACTTCCCAAATGCTCTATTTTCTCCACTTTAGCACCAAAACGCTCGGTGAGTTCGGCTGTTTCGCCCGGTAATTTCACAAAAGTGCCGCTCGATTGCTCTCCTGCCAATATAGCCACGGCTTTCTCAACCGATTCAGCTGTTTCTAAAATGTAGCTTGCCTTTATTCTGTTATTCATGAGTATTTATAGATAGTGTTTTTCAAATAAGAAATTGATTCGTCTGCCCATTGTTGTTCCAACATCACTGTTTCTTGAATAGTGGCTTGCTGGGGCGTCCACAACTCAAGTGTGGCCGATTGGCATTTTCTATATTTTGCCAATTGAGTTAACACTTCAGGTATATTCATCATGCCTTTTCCCGCTGGTGTGCCCAATATTTCCAAGCCCATCATGTGAAACACCCTCTTTATACTAAAATCTTTGATGTGTAGATTGACGGTATATGGTATCAACATGTTTGCCACTTGCCTAAAGCCCTCACCAGCACCCATAGAGTTTACAGAATCTAAGCAAATGCCCAAGTATTCAGAATCTACTGTATGAATAATATGATTGAACTCCTCTGCCAACAATCTATCATGGTTTTCTATTGATAAAATCACTTTCTCTTTTTCAAAAACAGGCACTAATTCTCTCAGTACTTTAATAATATCGGGGAGGGAAGGATGGTAGTCTTTGGCATCTATCACCACTCTTAAAAAGGGCGATTCAAATAGTTTGGCAATTTTTAGATATTGTAAAATGTGCGAAACAGTAAGTCCGCGCGTGCCTACTTCTATTTGAATATTTAAATTATCGGCATGGCGTTTGATAGATTGCAGTTCGGTGGAATCGAACAAATGGAGCGGCAAGTTATCGGCTACCTGCACACAATCCACCTTGTAAGCAGCTGCTTTGTCTATCAATCCATAAATAGACAAAGGCTTTTCGGGCATGTGTCCCTGCACGCCTATAGCCCAAGTGAATGTATATGTACTGATACCGAGTTTCATTACCGGGTGCTGAGATTTGAGTTATTTATTTTACTAATAGATATCATTTGTCAGTTGTAACTTATCACTTGATTTGTTTTTGCTGATTCGTAGGCTGCAAACACCAGATTCAGCGTTTTGATGTTGTCTTCGCCTGTGGTTTCGGCTTTGCCGCCCATGAGCCCTTGCAAAATATTTTGATTGGTGTCTACAGCACTGGCATGAGCCACTGCATATGCGGGGTCGAGCCAAGTGTACATGGTTGGCTTCACCGTTTCTACTTTAGTACCCACTTTGGTAGTAATTCTTATTTCCCCATCCGGGCCAAGGTAAGCGCTGCCTTTTTCCGCTTCTACCAAAATAAAGGTTTGCGGAAAACGCTCATTTTCTAGCATAGAAGCATAAGACATTTCTATATAACAATGTACACCGCTCTGCGTTTCCAACATCACATTGGCCACATCTTCGCCTTTTATGGCTTGGTTCACTCTTTTGGTTTTGCAATACAAATCTTTGGCTTCGCCAAAATAATAGCGAGCCACGTCAAGAATATGCACCCCCAAATCGGCAATGATAAACTGCTCCAACTCTTTGAGCACAGGCTGATTATCAAACACAGGAAAACTGCAACAAAACCGCAAATTGGCTTTAAAAGGCTTGCCAATGGTGCCATCGTCTAATATCTGCTTGAGCCTGCGAATAGGCGCTTGGAAGCGGAAATTTTCGTGAATAAAGAACTTTACTCCTGCTTTTTTTACCGCTTCCATCATAGCCTCCGCATCGGCAGGATTTTCTGCCATAGGTTTTTGGCAAATGATGTCTATATTATATTTAGCGGCTTTTTCTACCAACTGCCTGTGGGTGGCTACGCTGGAAATAATGTCTACAAAATCAATCTTCTCAGTAGAAAGCATTTGGTCTACATCACTATAGACCTTTACGCCTTTGTATTTGTCCGCCAAGGCTTGGGCTTTGGATAAATCTACATCGCAAACGGCTACCAGCTCCACATTTGGAAGCTCGTGCCAAGCCGCCACTTGGTAGTGAGACCAAAATCCACAACCGATAACCCCAAATTTTAACTTTTCTTTTAACATGCCACAATGCTATTTTCTATAGATTCCCAATGTGATATTATTTTGTCATAAACAGGATTGGTTTCGGCTTTATCCACTTTGCCATTGGATTCGAGCCAGTCTATCACCTCTTTGATTCCGGTTTTAAAATCTGTTTTATAACTGTAGCCGAGTATATTTTTGGCCTTCGTATTATCAAAAATATTGTTGTACTTAAAGTTTTCATTGCAAATAGTGCCTATTTCCGGCTCGTATTTTTGCAATAAATGAGCGAGAATAAAAACCAGTTTGGGAGCAGGATAGCCCATAGCTTCGGCAATGTTTTGATAATAGGTTATCCAGGTCATCCATTCTTCGCCTGTGGCATGAAAAGCCTCTCCAAAAGCAGCTTTGTTGCCAATGGCATTTACAAAAGCCACAGAAACATCTTTTGCATGAGCAGTTACCCAAACAGAAGTGCCATCGCCATGACATATAATTTTTAAGCCTTTTTTAAATCGGTCTACAATGTAGTTTCCGGTACTCCACACAGCCAAAGAATGGATAATTCCATTCCCCGGAGCATGAGTATGAGCCGGTCTGATGATAGTAGTTTCAAAAATCCCTTCTTTTTGACAGCGATTTACCACTGCTTCGCAAGCCACTTTTTGAAATGCATAATCAAACTCCTTTCTAGCGCCAATAGGAGAAGTTTCTTTGATGGGCAATGCTCCGCTATTCTTTGTGTAAACATCAACCGTACTGCAAAAAATATATTGTTTGGTACGTCCTTTAAAGGCACGAGCTGCACTTTCTACATCGGCAGGTTTGAAAGCAATCATATCTATGACACAATCAAAGTGATACGACTGCATTTGCTGCTCAAAAGAAGCATAGTTATATCTGTCGCCCAAGATTGTCTTTACTTGATTGGGATAATTTGCGCTGCCCTTACGGTTATAAAGATATACCTCATATCCTTTAGTCACACAGCCTGCGGTTATGTATTGGCTTATTAAACCCGTTCCGCCTATGATTAATACTTTCATTTACGATAATCTTGAATACATTATAAAACCTAAGCCAATGGCATAAAATGCAAACATTAAAGCCAATAGTTTGTATACTTTTTGTGGCGAGCCTTTAAATTCTTTCCATGCAAAAATTCCCCACAGAGCGGCTACCACAGGAGCGGAGTTGCTCAAACCATAAGAAATGGCAAAACCGGCAGCCCCCGAAGCCATAAAGCTGAACAATGTGCCCATATTCCAGATGACACCACCTACAATTCCCCAAGCATGGGTAGAAGCAGGAGCAGCAGCATACTGAGCAAAAGTGACAGGCTCGCCCTCTACAGGCTTTGCCATTAAATAACTATTAAATATAAATGTGCTTAAAAATGCACCCAAAGCCAACATCACCACGCCTGTGTAAGGGCTTATCTTCCCCGCTTCGGGATTGGCATAATCTGTAAAAACAGCCGCAGCCACAAAACGATAAAATAAAGCAATGGCAAAACCGGCCATCACGGCTAATACTACACCTTTTGTAGAGCTTTTGGTTTGAGAATCGCTTTTGGCTTTGTTTACCATCACACTCACCAGTATAGCTGCCACTATAAATGCGCATCCTACAAATAAATACATTGCATTGCCTACCGGACTGGCCATATAATTAATGACAATACCCAACACCCAACCGATGCCACCGCCAATAGGAAACGCTATGGCCATGCCCGTGAGCGAGATAGCAGCCACCAAAAGCAGTGTGCCTGCATTCCAAATGACACCGCCCAGCAAAGCTGAAAAGATGTAGGATGTGTCGGCTTGTGCCAAATCGGCTAAAAATGCCCTTCCTCCTTGGCCCATGCTGCCTACCGTAAATGCTCCCACGATGGATAAGAGCAAAATTCCGGCTATGAAATCCCAATAAAACAGCTCAAAGCGCCAAGCCGAACCTATCATGTTGCGGGTATTTTGCCAGCTGCCCCAGCATACCATGGCCATCACACAAAGCACTACGGCCAAAGAATAATTTTCTATTACTAACATATTTTTATAACTGTTACATACTGTTACAGTTCAAATTTATAATTATATTTATATAATGTTTAATTTTTTTAGATAAAAATTTACAGAAAATTATTTTTAAGCTAATATTGAGGCAAATAACACGCCAAAAACGCCTGCAGGACATGATTAAAATCGACATTTCAGCACAAGAGCCTATTTACCTGCAAATAGCCAATGCCATCGTTGACAATATTGAAAATGGAAACATCTCCCAAGGATTTAAGCTGCCTTCGATAAATGATTTGTGCAAACAACTGCAAGTGGCTCGGGGCACGGTCACCAAAGCCTACGACTACCTAGAAGAGCAAGCCATCATAAGTTCACAACACGGAAAAGGATATTTTATTCAAAATACGGAGTTGAATAAAAAACTAAATATTTTTCTATTGTTAGATGAGATTCCTGTATACAAACAAGTATTTTTCTCTCATTTTAAAGATACTTTGGGCGAGAATGTCAATATCCAAGTGTTTTTTTATCACCACAACTTAGAGCTGTTTACTAAGCTGATTGATGAAAACAATGGGAAATTCCATCATTATGTCATTATGCCACATTTTGATATAGACACAGGCGAAGTGATAAAAAGACTACCGCCTTCAAAAGTTTTGATTATTAACCAAAACGTATTTTCCTTGGGGATAGACTATCCTGCTGTGTATCAAGACTTTGAGAAAGACGTTTACATCGGACTGAAAACGGGGTGGCATTTGCTCAAAAAATACGAATCTATCACCCTTATCAAGTCAAAAACAAACTTTCAATATGTGCCGGCAGGTATTATATTGGGGTTTAAGAAATTTTGTATTGAATATGATTTTGCTTATAGCATAATTGATGATTTGGACATAGCCCAACTAAAATCCAACCATGCCTATTTGGTGTTTAGTGAAAGAGATTTGATAGAAATCGTAAAATTTTCACGTAAAAACGGTTTTGAACTTGGCAAAAATTTGGGCTTGATAGGCTATGACGACACTCCGGTGAGGGAAGTACTTGAAAATGGCATCACTGTGATATCTACAGACTTTGCTGAACTGGGAAAAACAGCAGCCACCATGCTCTTGGAAAAATCTAAAATTCAAAAATCCAATCCGGGAGGCATTATCGTTAGAGGCTCGCTTTAATAATCAAATTCTTCTTTTTTATATTTTTTCATAAAATACTCATTAATTTTTAGGTATATTTACTTATATTTATTCCGATTTTAGGAAATCAGGTTTAAAAACAAAGGGTATTTTAGAAAAATATAGTAAATGTCTAATTCGGTCGTTAAAAAATCATATAAATCTACTTGTTCTTATTGCGGAGTTGGCTGTGGCATCGTGGTCCACAAAGAAGCAAATGGAAAAATAAGGGTAGAGGGCGATAAAGACCATCCGGTGAACATGGGTATGCTTTGCAGCAAGGGCATGAACCTACACTATACCGTGATGGACAAATCTGATAGAATTTTTTATCCTGAAATGCGATGGGCTAGAAATCAACCCCGCCAAAGGGTAAGTTGGGACCAAGCACTGAATAGAACAGCAGCCGTTTTTAAGACTTTTATAGAAAAGCATGGCCCTGATTCGGTAGGTTTTTATGTATCGGGGCAATGTTTGACGGAAGAATATTATGTCATCAACAAGCTCATTAAAGGTTTTATAGGCTCAAACAACATAGATACCAACTCTAGATTATGCATGAGTTCGGCTGTAGTGGGCTATAAAATGAGTTTGGGAGAAGACAGTGTGCCACTGAGCTATGCAGATATAGAACTGGCAGATACTTTTTTCGTGACGGGAGCAAATCCTGCCTGGTGCCACCCCATTTTGTGGAGAAGGGTTGAGGCCCACAAACAGAAGAATCCCGATATTAAAATCATTGTGGTTGACCCTCGCAAAACGCAAACCGCAGCCATGGCAGATTTGCACTTGCAAATACATCCGGGTACTGATATTGTATTAAACCACGCCATTGGAAGGTTATTAATAGAAAAAGAAGCCATAGATGAAGATTTTATCAAGAATCATACCGATGGTTTTGAAAAATATATAGAGAAGGTTTTTGAAAAAACACTTAAAGAAAGTGCCTCTATTTGTGGAGTGAGGGCTGAAGACATTCGCTGGGCAGCCGAATATATCAGCCGTGCCAAAGGGTTTATCACTATGTGGACGATGGGCTTGAACCAATCGGTAATAGGCGTAAACAAAAATTTGAGTTTAATCAACTTAAATCTCATTACCGGGCATATAGGCAAACCCGGTTCAGGACCATTTTCATTAACAGGACAGCCAAATGCCATGGGTGGGCGCGAAGTAGGCGGATTGGCAAATTTATTGCCTGCTCATAGAGATTTGTTGAACCCCGCGCATAGAGAAGAGGTAGAAAAATTTTGGAACTCGCCCGTAAAAATAGCCTCAAAGCCCGGCTACACGGCTACTGAAATGTTTGAAGCACTTGCCGATGGACGAATGAAAGCCATTTGGATTGTTTGTACCAATCCTGTGGTGAGTTTGCCAGATGTGAGACTAGTAGAAAAAGCTTTAGAGAAAGCCAAATTTGTAGTAGTTCAAGATGCTTCTTTTTTAAGTGATACAGTAAAATATGCTGATGTGGTGCTTCCGGCTGCCTCTTGGACGGAGAAAGTAGGCACTATGACCAATTCTGAACGCAGAATTTCTTATCTCAATAAAATAGTGGATGCTCCCGGTGAAGCCCTTCCCGATACAGAAATCATCTTACGATTTGCAAAAAAAATGGGATTTGGCAATGCTTTTAACTTTAAGGACGAAAGTGAAGTATATGATGAATATGCTGCCTTGACTGAAAATACTAACATCAACATATCGGGACTTAATTATGATATTCTTAAAAACCAAGGCACTGTACAATGGCCTTATCCAAAAGGTGAAGTAAATGGTGGTACCTACAGGCTTTTTGAAGATAAAAAGTTCTATACTCCCAATGGTCGAGCACAAATTCACACAGTTTCAGACGAGAATCATTCAGAAAAGCCAAGTGATGAATGGCCCTTGATTTTGAACACGGGTAGAATTCGTGACCAATGGCACACCATGACCAAAACAGGAAAGGTGAATAAACTCAAACAGCATATTGATGTTCCTTTTCTAGAAATTCATCCCGCTGATGCCGAAAAAAGAGAAATCAAAGAAGGCGATATTGTAGTAATTAAAAATACAAGAGGCGATGTGCGTGCCAAAGCCAAAGTAACAACAGACATCAAAAAAGGGGTTGTTTTCTTGCCCATGCACTTTGGCAAAACTTTGAATAACGATTTTGGTCGTGCCAACAACCTTACCAACAACCTTATTGACCCGAAATCAAAAGAACCTGATTTTAAATTTTGTGCCGTTCAGGTAGAAAAATACCAAAAGCCTAAACAAAAAATTGTGATTGTAGGGGCAGGTGCGGCTTGTTTCGGATTTTGCAAAACCTATCGTGAACTCAATCAAGACGATGAAATCCATATTTTTAGCAAGGAATTATGGCCATTTTACAACCGGGTGATGTTGCCTGACTATATTTCAGGGCATCAGGTGTGGGAGCAATTAGTGAAATTGAAAGATGAGGAAATACCCGATTGGGATTTGCATGTGCACCGTGAAACGCTCATTATCAAAATTGATAAAGAGAATAAAACCATTACAGACGATAAAGGCGTGGTTCACACCTATGATGTATTGTTTTTAGGGATGGGGAGCCGTGCATTTATGCCCAAGGATGTGCCTATTGGCAAACTTCCAGGCATTTTCAATATGAGAAGCAGGGTAGATGCCGATAAACTCTTGCCTTATTGCAAACCTAATGCACATATATTAATTGTGGGTGGTGGTCTTTTAGGCTTAGAATTGGCTGCTTCGCTCACCGTGATGGGAGTGAAAATCACGGTTGTAAACCGTACAGACAGGCTCATGGAGCGGCAACTGGATAGTTTGGGTAGCCAATTGCTCTTAGAAGAATATGAAGAACGAAATATCAAGTTTTATTTCAATGACGAGGTCCAAAGTTTTATTGGCGATGAACATATTCAAGCCGTCACGCTAAAATCTGGTGTAAAAGTAGACTGTGATGCTGCCGTTTTTGCCATTGGAACCACGCCTAATGTGGAACTGGCAAGAGAAGCCGGAATAGAAGTAAAACGTGGTGTGGTGGTAAATGAATACATGCAAACCTCCGACCCCAATATTTTCGCGGCAGGCGAGATAGCCGAGTTCAAGGGAATGATGTGGGGCATCACCGCAGCAGCTGAACAGCAGGCCGATGTGATAGCCAAATACCTTTCAGGCGATTTGAGTGCGGTTTACAAAGGTTCTACCTTTATGAATATTTTGAAAATGGAAGGCTTGCAGCTATGCTCCATCGGTTTTCCTGAAGCACCGCCAGATAATCCTGAATATGAGGAGGTTACATTCATCGATAAATCAAAAAGATATTATAAAAAATGTATCATTCACAACGATAAACTGATAGGAGCCATCTTGATAGGCGACAAATCAGAATTTATCGAATTCAAAGATTTGATTCAAAACAAAATAGAGCTTTCAGACAAACGCCTTGAACTGTTAAGAAGCAACAAAAAAGCCGAACCAGTGATTGGCAAATTGGTTTGCTCGTGCAACAACGTGGGCGAAGGCAACATCGAAGCCAAAATAAAGGCTGGTTGCAAAGATTTCACCCAACTCTGTCAGCAAACGGGGGCGGGCATGGGCTGCGGAAGCTGCCGACCGGAGGTGAAGGGGATTTTGGAGAGAGTGGCAAATGATTAATATAAAGATTTGACAACTTTTTAAAAAGTTGTCAAATCTAAATTTAATGTCAAAAATATGTTTAAAAGTATCTATTATTTGTATTAAAAACATGAAGCATGTTGTAAAAGTAAATACACTCGGAGGCATTTTTACTCCAATAAAACTAAAAGCAATTGTTAGTATTCTTCTGAAATTGGGCACTAAAAATATCAACTTTGGCCCTCGTCAAGAGATATTCTTTAACCTCACGAAAGATAAAATCAATAAGTTTAAAGAAGAAATGGCTTTGCAAAAACTTGATTATGAGTTGGATAAGGATATTTTCCCAAATATTGTTTGCTCTTATCCTGCTGAAGGCATTTTCTCAGGTGATATTTGGCTTTCTGAAGGCATTTATAAAGACATTTTCGATCAGTTTGATTTTAAGCCAAAGCTTAAAGTAAATATTTGCGATGACGACCAGTGTTTAGTGCCCTTTTTTACGGGTGAATTGAATTTTATCGCTTCTAAAACCTATCAGTATTGGTATTTGTATGTCAATTTTAAAGAAAACGAAAAACCGGTTCGCTGGAACAGGCTCATTTACAGCACCGATATTCCACGGATATGTGCTGAAATTGAAGAACTATATCTTAATAATAAGATAAAAGACCTCAATCAAATAATGACTTTGGTAAACGAAAACGCCAAATATTTATTTAACGAGGTAGATAGAGAATTGGAAATACCAAGGTTTATTTTTCCCTATTATGAAGGGATGAATAAATATGGCAGTAAATTTTGGTTAGGAATTTATCGTAGGGATTATCTTTTTCCTATTGAATTTGTGATTGAGTTGTGCGAATTGTGCATTCAAACCAATCTAGCACAAGTTTGTGTTACACCTTGGAGAACACTCATTATCAAGGGAATAGAACAGAAAGACCGCGTACAATGGGAAAAACTATTGGGCAAGCACGGCATCAACTTGAGGCATTCTTCTACGGAACTCAACTGGGTAGTAGAAGACATCAATAGCTCGGAAGTGGAACTAAAAAAGCAAATCATTTCGGCTTTCGATGCGGACGATGTGCGTACGTTTGGCTTGGTGTTTGGTATCAAACTTCAAAATACCAATTACATTCCCACTTCGGTTATTATCGAGGAAAAACCGTTTATCCAAAAAGACGATTTGCGTTTATTAAGTAGTTACGATATTTTTCATACCGAAAACTTCAACCCCAATAATCCGAATAAAATATTGTTTGCAAAAAATGTGAGAAAGCAAAGTGTAGCTGCAAAACTATTGGAACTGACAAAAAAATACTACGCAGAATTGGACGAACGTGTGCCAAGCATCAAAATAGAAGAACCAAAGAAAAAACATGAAGAAAAGAAAATAGGCTTAAAGCTATACCAGTGTAAACATTGCTTCACGGTTTATAACGAGCGTTTTGGAGATGAAATCAATCAAATTAAACCGCACACACCCTTTTCTGCATTGCCTCAAAACTATGCTTGCCCTACTTGTGAAACCCCAAAAGAAGAATTTGTCGAAATAGATTCAAATAGTTTGGAATATACTTGACAAATGTCGTAAAATTTACGACATTTGTATAAAATGATAAAAAGATGAAAAAGCAAGTAAAAAAGCAAGGCACTTATCCAGTTCAAGAGGAAGCCAACCTTAATGTTGTCAATGAACCAGTAGCGGAGTATAATAGTAGCTATGAAAGAGCAATGACCGATTCATTTGCTATGATGGAGGAAGTACGTAGGGGAGTTACAAAATCAAAATTGCTCCAATTAGCTGAAAAAATGGATATCTCTGTGGCTGAACTTGCAGATATTCTTCATATTTCCTTAAGAACCATCCAACGATATGATGAAAATGATAGGCTTGATCCTCATATCAGCGAGCATATCATGTTGCTGGATAGGCTCTACAGAAAAGGTCAAACCGATAGTATATTCAGAACACCTCAAGGTTTTAACAACTGGATGAAACGCGAACAATTTGGATTTAATTTTAACATTCCCATCAAGCTCATTGATACATATTCCGGCATAGAAGCAGTACATGGCAAATTAATCCAATTCGAACACGGTATTTTTGCGTAGAATGATTGTATATCGGATTACTCTATCAAACTTTGCAAATGATCTTAGTGGTACAGGGTCATCATTTTTAGGAGCTAGATGGAACAAACAGGGCACATTTATGCTTTATTGTGCATCAAATGTTTCGCTTGCTTCATTGGAGGTATTGGCAAATTCACAAACTATTTATGATATTGAAACCTTAAAACTTGTAATTATTAATATACCAGAAACAGTTTCAATAAATATCCTCGAAGAAGAATCACTTGCAAAAGACTGGACTCAAAACATACATTATTCTCAAAACGTTGGTACAAATTGGCTCAAAAAAAGTAATTCTCTTGTATTAAGTGTCCCATCGGCTGTAGTACCAATAGACAAAAATATTTTGATAAATCCTGCCCATCCCGATTTTCATAAAGTGGAGATAATAGACATGGTAGATTATCATTTTGACAATCGATTATTTAAGACCCATGTATTTTGAAATAATCGTTCCTATGCTCTTGCTCATTGTGGCATTTTTGTATGCCTCCGTAGGGCATGGCGGGGCTAGTGGCTATCTGGCCGTTTTGTCGCTTTTAGCTGTAGGCACATCGCAAATGAAAACATCTGCCCTGGTGCTGAATATCATCGTTTCTGCTATATCTTTTTACCATTTTTATAAAGAGGGATATTTTGATTGGAAACTTTTTTGGCCTTTTGCCATCACTTCTGTTCCTATGGCCTTTTTGGGAGCTACTATTCCGGTATCTGATGCGCTTTACAAACAATTGCTTGGCGTATGTTTGCTATTTGCAGTAGCTAGGATTTCAGGCTTGTTTGATTATTTTTTAAAAAACGAAAAACGAAAGACAAAAAACGAAAGACAACCCTCATTACTCATTACACATTACGCATTTATTATAGGTGCCTTAATAGGCTTGCTCTCGGGCATGTTGGGCATAGGCGGTGGTATTATTTTATCGCCCATATTATTATTAATGGGCTGGGCTGGCATGAAACAGACGGCAGCCGTTTCTGCCCTTTTCATTTTTGTGAATTCCATAGCTGGACTGGTGGGTTTGCTCCAAAAGGGCATAGAGATAAATCCAGAGATGTATAGCTGGATAGCTTGTGCCACCGTGGGCGCACTGGCAGGTGGGTATTTGGGAAGTAAAAAATTTAATTTTGCTACCTTAAAATATATTTTAGCCTTGGTTTTGTTGATTGCAAGTGTTAAATTGATGATGGTTAAGTGATAGGTGATAAATTACAAGTGATAGGTGAAATTACTGGCTAGTTGTATTTTTCTAATTATTGATATGTAAATATTATGAATGGGATAATGAAAGGTAAAATTAAGAAAGCAGTAAAAGCTATTGAAAAAGGTAAATTTGATAGAAAACCAAGACATAACTGGGAGAAGGCATTTAAGTAAATGAATATGAATGGTGATGATAAGTTATTGATTGACACTGTTTTTGAAGATGAAAATATTTAATGTATCACTATAAAATGAAAGATATATGAATGGGGTGAGCTATATAACAAACGAAAAGGGCAAAAAAACTGCCGTTGTCATTGACCTAAAAAAGCATGGCGAGCTTTGGGAGGACTTTTATGATAAAATTTTGATTGAAGAGAGGAAAGATGAAGAAAAAATTTCTTTTGAAGAAGTCAAAAATACACTTAAAAAGCAAGGCAAACTATGATTGTTGGGTATAATGTAGTTTTTGTCAAATCGGCTTTAAAAGATTTAGAAAGCTTACCCAAAAATATTAATGTTCAGATTGTTTCCAAAATAGAAATGTTGGCATTTGAGCCTCGACCAAATGGTTGTAAAAAGTTAAAAGGTGAGGAAAATAAATGGCGAATAAGGGTAGGAGATTACAGAGTGGTTTATAGTATTTACGACAAAGAGCTTGTGGTGGAAATTATTGCAGCCAAACATAGAAAGGAAGTATATGACTAAAATTTCCGACCTCTACAACCGAACTTTTAAAACACTCCGCATCAGCCTGATTAACACTTGTAATCTGGCATGTACGTATTGTGTGTCTGAAGAAGAAGGAAGAATCAAAAAAGAATCAAAAATCAACATTCAAAAATCAAAAATCAAAAATCACCTCGAGCTTGGTCAAATCATAAAGCAACTTCACTCCATTTTAAATCTGGAAACCATAAGGCTCACGGGTGGCGAACCTACGCTTTACAAAGATATTGTTCCTTTTATAGAGGCTTTGCAGCCAATGGGCGTACCCATTAAACTTACTACCAATGGTTACTTGCTTAAGAATCTTTTAGAAAAATTGCCCGATAATGCATTAGATAGCATCAATATTTCGCTGGATGCCTTGGATGAAGATGTTTTTTTTCAAATCAGCAAACGCAGAAATCTCTATAAAATACTCGAAGCTATTGATTTGGCTTTGGCTAAAAATATTCATATTAAGTTGAATTGTGTGGTCATTAAAGGTATGAACGATCAACAGATTTTGCCATTGCTTGAATATGCGGGAAAGCGAAATATCACTATTCGATTTTTAGAATTGATGCGCATGGGTCACTACCATAATGCTAATTTTGAAAATGACTTTTTCTCTGAAACGGATATTTTAAATCTTATCAAACAAAAATATTCTATCTATAAACTCGAAAGACAAAAATCTGCTACTGCCAACCATTGGCTTACAGATTCGGGCTATAAATTTGGTATCATCGCCAACGAAACAGAGCCTTTCTGCCACGATTGCAACCGCTTGAGACTTGATAGCTACGGCAATATTTACGGCTGTTTGAGCGCAAATTCACCCATTTCAGTATCAGAAACCACCGATTTAACAGAAGCACTTACACAGGCCCTAAAACAAAAGCAGCCCGTGAAATTCACAGGCTCTGCTTTGTCTATGCTTGAAATTGGCGGCTGATTATGCCAATATGCCTTTCACTATTTTCCCGTGCACATCAGTGAGTCTGTAGCGCCTGCCTTGGTGTTTGAATGTGAGTTTTTCGTGGTCTATACCCATCAGGTGCATGGCAGTCGCTTGAAAATCGTGTACGTGCACAGGATCTTTCACTATATTGTAGCTAAACTCATCTGTTTCTCCGTAAGTAATGCCTGGTTTTACCCCGCCTCCCGCAAACCACATGGTGAAACATTTTGGGTGATGGTCGCGGCCAAATTTGTCTTTCGCCAAATTTCCTTGACAGTAATTGGTTCTGCCAAATTCGCCTCCCCAAATCACCAATGTTTCGTCTAAAAGTCCTCTGCGCTTCAAATCAAGGACCAAAGCCGCTCCTGCTTGGTCTACCTCCTTGGTTTGCCCTTCAATGGCACTCATCAAGGCACCGTGCTGGTCCCAGCCTTGGTGATAAAGCTGAATAAATTTTACACCTTTTTCAGCCAATTTTCTAGCCAAAACACAGTTAGCAGCAAATGTACCGGGCGTACGGGCATCGTCTCCATAGAGTTGGAATGTTTCTTCGGGTTCGTCCTTCAAGTCCATGGTTTCGGGCACGGAAGTTTGCATTTTGTAGGCCATCTCATACTGGGCGATGCGGGTTTCTATCTCAGGGTCGCCAACTTCCTGCATGTGAAGTGTATTTAGGTCGTTGAGATAATCAAGCATTTTTCTACGGTCTTCACGGCTCATTCCATCGGGATTGTTGAGGTACAGCACAGGGTCTTTTCCCGAACGAAACTGCACTCCTTGGTGAATAGAAGGCAAGAAACCACTGCCCCACAAGCGTGAATAAAGTGGCTGGGCCTGTCCTTTTTTGCCTTTGGAGAGCAACACGCAAAAGGCCGGTAAATCTTTGTTTTCGCTCCCCAAGCCATAGCTCACCCACGAACCAAACGATGGACGACCTGCTATTTGGTTTCCTGTTTGAAAAAAAGTGATAGCAGGGTCATGGTTGATAGCCTCTGTATGCATGGTTTTCACGATGCATATTTCATCGGCTATTTTGGCAGTATAGGGCAATAGTTCGCTTATTTCAGCTCCACTTTTGCCGTATTTGGCAAATTTGTAATAGCTCGGCACCAAAGGAAAATTCTTTTGGTTGGCCGTCATGCCTGTGAGTCGCTGTCCGTTCCGAACAGATTCGGGCAAATCTTTCCCAAACATTTTCTCCAATGTGGGTTTATGGTCGAAAAGTTCTACTTGCGATGGACCACCGTTTTGAAACAGATAAATAATTCTTTTGGCTTTGGGCGCAAAGTGGGTAGAAGGCAAGATACCCTGTACACCTTTGGATGGGCTCGCTATAAGCCCTTCGTTTAGCAAAGAACCGAGTGCTATTCCGCCCAAAGCTAAAGTAGATTTAAACAGAAAATCTCTTCTGTCCATATCTGCCATTGGTTTTAAATCTTTCATAATTCATGGTCTCCAACCCTAATGGAGCGTTTTTATCGTTTTCACTTTATAAGGGTTTAATAAAGTGGTTTTATTTTGATATTTTAGTTATATTTGTTTATAAACATTCACCTTAATGTCCCAATTCATCGTTACCATTTCAGACCAAGAGACGGAAAAAGAATTTTTAGATTTTGTTTCCACACACTCCCACATGGAGGCGAAGCCATCGGTTGAAACCAATGTAGACATATATGATGAAAACGGAAATTTCAAATGGATTCCGCTTATTAAGCCTGGCATCAATGTGCCAAAAGAATATATGGAATGGCGGTTGAAAGAAGCTGAAAGAAAAATTTTAAATGGCGAGGGAAAAACATGGGATGAGGTTAAAGGCTCATTAGCCATAAGAAGAAAGGAAGCCTTCGGTAAATAATGTTTTTGCATTTTATTACAAAAGATTTTGAAGATGGAATTTTTGAAATTGAGTGTTACCTTTTTATCGTCTGCATTGCAAATGCGAATAATAATTACACATTAGTCATTACGCATTACTAATTAGTTACTCCCTACTCACCGCTTCATCCAAATTCATCACCGTGTGTGCCACCATAGCCAAGGCTGCCACATCTGTTTTTGAAAGTTTCACGTTTTGCGGATATAGTCCTGAGTTGAGTATTTTTTCTGCTTTTTTAGGATTTTTGGCAAATTTTGATTTTTCGTTTTCATATACCATGCCCAAAACTGCTAGTTCTTTCTCGGTAGGCTTACGGGTTACTATTTTTTGAAAAATGGAAGCTATTTTTTGTTTCATAGAGGTATTTGTGGCCAACTCATTTTGAGCCAATACCCTTGCCGCTTCCATAAATTGTGGGTCATTCAGCGAAGTGAGTGCTTGAATGGGCGTGTTGGTACTTTGCCGTTTCACCTGGCATGCAAATCGCTCCGGGCCATCAAAAGCACTAAAAGCCGGGTGGGGCGAAGTTCGTTTTAAGAAAATGTACATGCTTCGTCTGTATATTTCCGGAGCTTTGCTCACTTCATAATAGTTGTTCACGGGCGATTCTGTTTTTTCTTCCCAGAGTCCTACTGGTTGGTAAGGCTTAAAACTTTCTCCACCAATTTTGTAGTTTATCAAGCCGCTGGCTACCAGTGCATTGTCTCTTATCACCTCATAAGGATAGCGATACCTTGAGCCTCGGGCATAGAGCATATTTTGAGGGTCTATGGCTAAAAGTTCTTTTGAAATGGCCGATGTTTGTTGATAGGTGGCACTCATCACCATCATTTTAATCAATCGCTTTACATCCCAACCCGAATTTACAAAGTCTAACGTGAGCCAATCCAGCAATTCGGGATGGGTGGGCATATTGCCTTGGTTGCCAAAATCTGCGGAAGTAGTCACCAAACCTGTTCCAAAAATCATTTGCCAATATCTGTTAACTACCACCCTTGCTGTGAGCGGATTATCTTTGTCGGTGAGCCACTGAGCTAATCCCAGTCTGTTTTTCGGGTAGTTTGAATAAGGCAACACAGCTTCTATCGCACCTTCCTCTACTTTGTCGGTAGGGGCATCATAATTTCCTCGATTCAACACGAAAGTTTCTCTTTTTTGAGGCTTATCCTGCATCACTTTTATCTCTCTAAGGGGCAATATCAAATTGTTTTCGTGGGCACGCAGGGCTTTGAGATTGTCCATTTCTTGTTTCCATTGGGCATCAAAGTAGTCTAAATACAAAGTTTTGGTATCGTATTTATTTGAAGCTATGATTTCAGACAGTGGCTTCCCTGTAAAATCTGCTGCTACTTCGGCTTCGGTTAAAGCTTTTGAATATACTTTTACTTCATCTATCAATCCATCAAAAAAGGGCGGTGTTCCCGCATCTCGTCTTCCGCCTATGCTGAACATGTGAGGCTTAGAATACTGCGCTCTGAAGCCCAACTGGCGTTTTAATTTCACTTCTTTAAGTGTAAGTGGGCGCTTTTTCTCTATTTTTTCTAATGTTTCCAATGCGTTTCTGTCTTCTGCCACGGTGTGGGTTTTAATGGTTCTGAACAGATTATTATGCGTAATTTCAGTTTTTACTTTTTTCCCGTTGATGAAAATATTAATTCCCTCGCCTCTACTGCTGCCATCGTAGCTGAAGGCCACATGATGCCATTGTTTTGGCGAAACAGAGTCCACAGAAACGGCTTGAAGGGCATTTGAAGGCCAAGAATTGGTAATACGAACGTGAATTTTGTTTTTTATTAATAAAAGTTCATACCCCCTGAAACCATGATACGTGGCAGCGCAGTTTGCCAAAAGTGTGAAGCCTTTTTCTGAATATTTAGGTGTTTTAAAGAATAAAGAAGCAGAAAAAGGCTCATTTCTTTCGAAATTATACATCTGATTGGCAAAATCTGTCCGTTCATCGCCATCTATAAACAAACCATTGCCTTTGTACCCTTTTTCAAAACGGATTGTTTTAGATAGTTTGCCTGAATTTTCTTTTTGTACCAAATTATAAATGGTGCTATCCTTAGGCTTTGAGGTTTCAAAATTGAAATATGCCACCAAGTTTTTATTAAATTCTGCATCTATTTGTGCTCCTATTTTGGGCTTTTCCGATTGGTTTTTGGCATAATCTTTGAGTTTTTGCTCCTGAGATTTTATTTTTTCTCTGATATATTTCAACTGTTCTTCCGTTTTCTCGTCTGTCAACAGCATGGTGGGGCCTGTAGAATTTTCATAAAGATTGCCCTTCCCCGGCTCTTCCAACTGGTTGAAAAAAGCTGACATTTGGTAAAATTCTTTTTGTGAAATAGGGTCGTATTTATGGTCATGGCAGCGAGAGCACTCCACTGTTAAGGCCAAAAAGGCTTTTCCTGTCGTGTTTACCCTGTCTAATACGTATTCTGTTCTAAATTCCTCGTCTATTATTCCGCCTTCGGCATTTATCATGTGGTTTCTATGAAATCCGGTGGCCAGTATTTGCTCTTTGGTAGCGTTTGGCAACAAATCGCCCGCCATTTGCCAAGTAATGAATTTATCATAAGGCATATTTTGGTTAAAAGCCTTTATCACCCAATCTCTCCATGGCCACATTTCGCTCTCGCCATCGTCTTGATAGCCGTGTGAATCGGCATAGCGAGCCACATCCATCCATTCATTGGTCATTCTTTCTCCGTATTGTGGTTTTGACAGTAGCTTATCTACCAGATTTGCATAGGCTTTTGAAGTATTATCTTTCAAAAACGAATCTATCTGTGCCATAGTGGGCGGCAAACCCGTGAGGTCTATATAGAGCCTTCGTGCCAATTTTTCTTTTGTAGCAGCGGCAGAAGGTTTCAAGCCTTCTTTTTCAATTTTTGATAATATGAAATTATCAATCGGATTTTTTACCCAGCCTTTTTGCTTTACTACAGGTATATTTAGTGTTTCGGGTTTAATAAATGCCCAGTGTGGTTTATACACCGCGCCTTGTTTTATCCATTTTGCAATAATGGCTTTTTCCAAATCGGTAAGGCTCAGGTTGCTCGATGGCAAAGGCATTTTCTTTTCGGAATCATCGGAAAAAATGCGAGCCATAGCTTCGCTGCGTTCAGGGTGCTTGGGAACAATGGCAAAATGTCCGTCAATCTTATTATACGCATCAGCATTATCAAGCCTCAGTCCGGCTTCTCTTTTGTTTTTGTCTGGCCCGTGGCAGTTGAAACACTTGTCTGATAATATGGGGCGTACGTGTATATTATAGTCTACCAGTTTGGGCAGGCTGTCGGCTTTGACTGTTAAAAGTGCTTCAGACTGACCGTTATCGTTGCTGCCGGTACATGAACATAGCAATGATACAATTGAAATAAAAAATAAAAGTGCTTTCGCTTGGCCTTTTTGCATACTGATTTTAGTATTAAAATTTATACTAATCCAAGAGCGAATATAGAAATTCCAATATTAAGGAGCGAAAGACATACTGAGCAAGTACGAAGCAAATGTGAGGCAATCTAAAAAAAGTGGATTATTTCCTTTTTTAGGATATAATTAATGGCTTATTGTGTCGAAAAAGATTACAGCAAAAGAAAATTTCGTTTTTACAGAGCAAGCAATTAGTTAGGATTACTTTTTTATTTTTGCTTTGATTGTTATAACGGGATTGAAATTTTTAGGATCGCTGCAATAGAGGTTAATGTGTTTTTCTTGTATTCCATCTTTTCCGGCCGAATCAAAAGTGAGAGTAAGCTTGCCACTTTCTCCGGGCAGCAACACCTTTTTTTCCAACTCAGACAAGGTACAACCACAGCTTGGTTTCACTTTGTATATTATCAAATTATCGCCCCCAATGTTTGTAATAGTAAACACAGCAGTAACCTTATCGCCTTGTTTTATGTCTCCAAAATCATGAACAGTTTTATCTAGTTTGATAATTGACAACGATTTTGTGTCTTCCGGACGGATAGGAGGGAAGTATTTGGTAATATTCGATGTTACATAAATAGATTTTGTATCTTGTAGTTTGTCATTGGTAATAAGCTCTATTCTATCTTGCACATACCCATAATCGTTTCGTTTTGCAGGGTCAAATTCAACTGTGACTGTGGCTTTAGCACGAGGCAAAAGAGCCATCGGCTCAATCGTTACTTTCATGAATGAATTGTTATAGCTAAGTTTTTCTATGTTTACAACCGTATCTGCTTGGTTGTAAATAGAATAGGATTTAGCTACATTCTTTTCTGTGGTAATATCGCCCAAATTCATGTAGCGCGATACCATTCTGAAATTTCCTATCAGGTCGGGATAGTCGTCTGCGGGTCTGCGAGGCTTGGGTGTCACTTTTCCGCTCACATTGAGCATCACTGTTTCGTTCGATGCATTTGAATGTACTGAAAGCGATTTGTTAAATGGTCCAGGTTTGTTAAAAGGATTGAATTCCACTTTTATAACCCCTTTTTCTCCCGGAGCTATGGCTTCTTTAGGCCACTCAGGCACAGTACAGCCACAAGCAGCATCCACTTTTTTAATAATTAGTGGTAAATTTCCTGTGTTTGTAAAGTTAAACTCATAGTTTACCGTGCCCCCGTCTTCTTTTATTGTACCAAAATCATGTGCAAAATATTCGAATGATATTGTGGTTCGTTTCTCCTGAGCCTTTATTGGCGACAAAAAAGCTGGAATTGTAATTAAAAAGAATGCTCTTAAAGCCCACACTCTGAAAATATTGTGAAGTATAACCATAATTTCTTTATACAAGGCAAAAATAACCTTTCCTCATTATTTTACTGCAAAGCGTTTTAATTGATTGTAAATTTGGTGAATAGGCAAGCCCATTACTGTATAAAACGAGCCTTCAATTTTACTAATGGCAGCCATGCCTATCCATTCTTGAATGCCATAAGCTCCTGCTTTGTCTAAAGGTTGGTATTGGTTTATGTAATATCGTATTTCATCATCGCTTAACTCGTTGAAATACACTTTGCATACATCAGAAAAGGTGTCGTATCTGGTATTGTGAAAAATACATACCCCTGACACTACTTCATGAACACTGCCCGATAGTCTTTTTATCATATCAAAAGCCTCTTGTTCATCTCTGGGTTTACCTAATATTTCACCTCTATGAATCACCACTGTATCAGAGGTAAGTATGATGTTTTCTGTAGATTCTGCTTCAAAACATTGGGCTTTGAGCTTTGCCAAATAGATAGGTACTTCTTCCGCTGAAAGTGTAGAAGGGTATTTTTCTTCGATATTTTTTACTTCTACTTTAAAATTAAAGCCCGCTTGAGATAGTATTTCTTTTCTTCGTGGCGAGCCAGAAGCTAATATGAGCGGTTTTGAGAGAATGTACATACTGACACAGAAGTAATTTTAGTGGCAAAACGGTTTAAAGGCGACTTTATTCTTAGGAAATCACCAGTCATTTTCCTCTTTCATCGGCACAGTGAAGCCTATGAGCATAATATCATCGGTTTGCTCACTTGTGCCTTGCCACTCTTTGAGTTTTTTGAACAATGAAATCTTTTGTTGGGTAAAATTTAGTGAAGATGTAGACAGTAAAAAATCCCTAAATCGTGTATATTTTAATTTTTCTGCACCATTTATACCACCAAATTGGGCTGCAAACCCGTCTGAAAACATATAAAACTTATCTCCTGCACCTATTTCTATCACATGATTAGTAAACTGCATGGGTTTATTGCCCTTTTGAAACCCTATACATCTTTTGTCTCCGGCTATCTGAGTGAGCTCTCCTGAATTTTTTATGATATAAAGTGGATTGTTAGCACCTGCAAAATGTATAAGATTTTCATCCGGATCTATGATACATAGTGACATATCCATTCCATCTTTTGTCACTGCACTGTCTGAATTTTGGTTAAGGGTATGAATTAATTCTAGCGATAGTTGGTGAAGTATTTCGGATGCATTATATGTAGGATTTTCTATTACTATTTGTTTCAATAAATTACTCCCAATAATTGACATAAATGCACCTGCTACTCCATGACCCGTACAGTCTACAGCTGCTATATATATTTTATCATATTTTACATGAAGCCAATAAAAATCTCCACTCACAATGTCTTTGGGAAGATACAATACAAATGAGTCGGGTAGTACTTCTTTGATTTTGTCATCGGGTGGTAAAAACGATTCTTGTATGCGTTGGGCAGTTTTTATGCTTTCAGTAAGCTCATCAAAAACCTCTTTTACTCTATCTTGTTGGCGTAGAATTTCCTCTTTTTGAGCTTTTATTTCTTCATTTTTGTTGGTAAGTTCCGATTCGCTTTCTTTTACCAGATTCAGAAGATCTTTTTTCTGCCTGTTTACATAGCTTATTCTCCATTTATAGAGCACAAACAAGAATATGGCTAGGAGCAATAATTCATCTAGGAGCACTAGCCAAGTGTTGTCGTCAAAAAGTTTTTTAATATCGGACAGTCCCAATGAAAAATCTAAAAATATACAGCTGTAGATGCAAATAAATATATTGACCAATGTAAGCGTATTTTTCGCTGAATAAGGATGCGATATTAGTAAAAATATCCCATTATAGCCAAAAATATACTTTTTGTATATTTATTGGTTATAAATAGGCTTTTTTGATTTTTTGTAGCTTTCTTTTACCTGTATCAACAATTTTTAGCACTAAAAAAATCTACTTTCCGATACAAAACTTACTAAAAATGTTATCCAGAAGGTCTTCGGTAGTAATTTCTCCTGTAATGAGCCCTAAATGGTGAAGGCTTTGGCGTATGTCTTCAGCCAATAAATCGCCCGTGATGTTGGCATCAAGCCCGATGAGCACCTTTTCCAAAGCATCTCGGGTGTTTACGAGGCTTTCGTAGTGCCTTATGTTGGTCACTATGGTGTTGCCTGTTTTAAACTTATCGGCTTTAACGAGCTTAAGTATCTGTGCTTTCAATTCATTGATTCCTTGCTTTTGAGCGGCTGCTATTGAAAGAATGTTTTCAGTTACTTTAGTGGAAAAGCTTGGCGAAAGGTCAATTTTATTTGCAATAAGCAGAAATGGCTTTCCTGCGTTTTTTAACTCTTCACTGATGGTATTTATTTCTTCGGTGGAAGTTGTAGATGTATCAAAAACGTAAAGAATCAAATCTGCCTCTTGCATTTTTTGTTTTGTACGTTCTATGCCTATGGCCTCCAATCTATCGGAAGTCTCTCGAAGGCCCGCAGTGTCTATAAACCTAAATTTTATACCTTCTATATTTATTTCGTCTTCAATTACATCGCGCGTGGTACCTGCTATATCGCTCACTATGGCTTTTTCTTCATTCAACAGGGCATTTAGTAGGGTGGATTTCCCCGCATTGGGCTTTCCCGCTATCACGGTAGGAATTCCTTCTTTTATCACATTGCCAAAATCAAACGACTCTATGAGCGGACGAAGTACCTTCAAAATGTTGTAAATCAACTGCTTCAAGTCGTTTCTGTCTGCAAACTCCACATCTTCTTCTGCGAAATCGAGTTCCAGCTCAATCATAGATGCAAAGTGAATAAGTTGCTCACGAAGGTTTTTTATTTCTTTTGAAAAACCACCCCTCATTTGGTTGATGGCCGATGAGTGGGCCGCTTCATTATCGGAATGAATAAGGTCGGCCACAGCTTCGGCTTGGGCTAGGTCAAACCTCCCGTTTAGAAAAGCCCTTTGAGTGAACTCTC
>ERZ1066134.391-NODE-391-length-24456-cov-9.002623_pt1 | contig 24456 bp, 26 predicted proteins | sample MGYA00382781_ERZ1066134 | MGnify/ENA primary metagenome ERZ1066134 (study PRJEB33369, sample SAMEA5778364) | biofilm metagenome | biome: Industrial cooling water; feature: Water cooling tower basin; material: Biofilm | place: United Arab Emirates | collected... | reverse complement strand
CCCGAAGTGAGTGTGGAAAAAAATACAATGGTAGGCAACACTTGAAATGCGAATATGAAGCCTAGAGAATGCTTTACATCGGCAGATGCGAAACTATTGCGTGCTAAATCTCCAAAAATGAATTGTGCTCCTACCAACGAGAAATCTAAGACCCGCACAAAGCATTTGCTCAGATAGTAAAATAAATCCACAAATAGAGGGGTTTTTAGGAGCAAAACTGCCAAGGCGAATTGTAATATAAGCCCGGCACCGACCAATCTATAATTGATGGCAGTACGATTTGAAGACAATAAAAATGCAATTCCTAAAAAGATAATGTAGCCGCCTATGGCTTGGAGATAAATCAAGAGATAAAAAGAATTTGTTTTCTAAATATAATTATTTCAATTCAAACCACACAAGTACTTCAAATTCTAATTTAATTTTCCCAAACTCTAATTGAGGTAATGAATCTTTATAGTCATTGCTCCCAACTCCTCTAATATTAACTGTAGCGGCACTTCCATATCCGTAATTATTATTACTGCTTTTAGAAGAAAAGTATACTTCACTTTCTTTAATATATACAGCTTTTCCCAATTCTTGATTAAGTGCCTTTGTTAAAGTTATAGCTTTATTTTGGGCATCTTTTATTGCTTTTATTTTTGTCTCCAACTTTGCTTCCTGTATTTTCGAATATTCAATCGAAGATATTTGAATGTTTGAAATTCCTATAGGATCTAGTGCCGTAAATATTTTACTCAAAGTGCTTACATCATGTGCTACTACTCTGTAGCTCCTATTTAGAACTTTATTACTTTTTAATAACCAATATGATTTAATATCGCTTGCAATATCTACAATTGAAATATCATTATCTTTTATCCCAATTGCTATTAATTTTTGAACGATTACTCTTTCTGCATCTTCAATAGAGCCTTTTATTTTTAAGTCTGTTTCATTTATGTATATATTGATAAAAATATTATCAGGTATTACCTCGGTATTCCCATAGCCTAGCACTTCAATAATTTTAGACTTAGGGCTATTTGTAATAGCTTCTTGACAAAAAGACAAAAAAGACTTTATGAGTAGAAAAATAAAAACTATACTTCGCATCATTTATTTATATGAAATAGTTGTGAATTTTTGTAGAAATAAATATTAGTAATTTTTGTTCTTCACTTTTCACTTATTTATACATTTTCTCCCTAAGTGCCTTTATTTCAGGGCTCAAGATGTAGTCGTCATAAGTCATTAGCTTGTCTATCACGCCTTTGGGAGTGATTTCAATGATGCGGTTGGCTACGGTGTTGACAAACTCATGGTCGTGTGAAGTGAACAATACAGTGCCTTTGTAGTCTTTCAACGCATTATTGAAAGCGGTGATAGATTCCAAATCTAAGTGATTGGTAGGCTCGTCAAGCATCAATACATTAGCCCCCGACATAATCATTTTTGAAATCATACAACGCACTTTCTCGCCTCCGGAGAGCACATTGCATTTTTTGAAAGTTTCTTCCCCCGAGAAAAGCATGCGCCCAAGGAATCCACGAATGTAAGTCTCATCTTTCTCTTGCGAATATTGGCGCAGCCAGTCGATGAGGTTTAAGTCTACTTTGAAAAATTCAGAATTATCAGCAGGCAAATAAGCGTTTGTGATGGTCACACCCCATTTATACTCGCCCGATGCTGCTTTTTCGTTTCCTGCCAAAATTTGGTAAAAAGCAGTAGTAGCCAACCCGTCTTTTGCCAAAATAGCCACTTTATCGCCTTTTTGAAGCGAAAAGCTGATGTTTGAAAACAATGTTTCTCCATCGCGCGACTTGGCTGAGAGGTTTTCTACGGTGATGATTTGGTCGCCTGCCTCACGCTCTTGCTTAAATTGAATACCCGGATATTTGCGTGTAGAAGGCTGAATCTCCTCAATATTGAGTTTTTCAATCATTTTTTTACGGGCAGTGGCCTGTTTCGATTTAGCCACGTTGGCACTGAATCGCTCGATGAACGCCTGCAATTCTGCTTTGCGTTCTTCGGCTTTTTTATTTTGGTCGGCACGTTGCTTCAAAGCCAATTGGCTCGATTCGTACCAAAAAGTATAGTTTCCGGAGAATAAATTAATTTTGCTGTAGTCGATATCGACAATGTGGGTACAAACGGAGTCTAAAAAATGCCTGTCGTGCGACACGACAATAACTGTATTTGGGAAATTGGCCAAAAAATCTTCCAACCACATGATGGTCTCCACATCCAAATCGTTGGTAGGCTCATCGAGCAAAAGCACATCGGGGTTTCCAAAAAGTGCTTGTGCCAAGAGTACCCTCACCTTTTCATTACCGCTCAATTCTTTGATGAGTTTGTAATGAGTATCTTCTTTTATCCCAACAGAACTCAATAATTGTGCGGCTTCTGTCTCTGCCTCCCAGCCGTTCATGTCAGCAAACTCTGCCTCCAGTTCCGATGCTTTATTCCCGTCTTCTTCACTGAAATCGGCTTTGGCGTAGATGAGTTCTTTTTCTTTCATGATTTCCCACAAGCGTTTGTGGCCCATGATTACTGTATCCAACACTCCAAATTCATCAAATTCATAGTGATTTTGTTTCAAAACGGCCATTCTAGCTCCTGTATTGAGCGACACATTGCCCGTAGTAGGGTCTATTTCTCCTGAAAGTATTTTTAAAAAAGTGGATTTTCCGGCTCCATTAGCGCCTATCACGCCATAGCAGTTTGAATTTACAAATTTGAGATTCACATCTTCGAACAAAACCCTTTTGCCGAACCTCAACGATACGTTTGATACTGTAAGCACGCTTTATTAATTTGTGTTTGGTATAATTATTTCTGTTTGGTGCTGCAAAGTTAAGTATTCATTGCAAAATGTAGGGATTTTTTACCAATCTGTAGGCAAATTATCCTTACTATGTCACCATTTTTTTTCTTCACTTGCAATATTCTGATGTTATTTTATGTAGTTTTGAAGGTGTAAACCTAAGCCATCGGCAGCAAATTGATTTCAAGGCCCATAAAGAGAAGTAATTTTTATTTTTTAATACTAATTTTTGCCATCGCGAGCCAAGGATTTGCGCAACGTAAAAACCGCAAAATCGAGCAAAAAAAGCTTAGCGACTCCACCATTACTCACCGCATTCCTTCGGGCGACTACCAATTGTTTTTTAAGAATATCAATAAACTGGATGAATATGTAAATGAATCTCTTAAGGCAGATATTAAGCGTGCCGAGTCAAAAGAAGATTTCAAGAAAGCCCTCATGCTATTGGAAGAATATGTGAGCAATTTCGGTATCAAAAATTTTTATAAAGACACCTATATGCTATGGCGACTGGGACAGCTTTATGAGCGTTTTGGGAACATGAGCAAGGCTAAAGCACTATACAAATTGGTGCTGAAACACCACCGTGGCGACTTGAAAAAAGTGTTGCTTTACTACGATTCCCTCACGCTCATGGAAAAAGACTATTGGGTGCCGCTCGATTATTATTACCAGTTGGTTGATTATAGAAAAGACATAGATACGTTGCATCCGCCCCATAGCGTGCTTTTGAATATGGGTCCGGAAGTCAATAGCAAAGATGCTGACTATGGCCCCAGCATCACGGCCGATAAAAAAATGTTGCTTTTCACTTCTAGGAGAAATAAAATAGGGATAGAGAAAAAATCAAACGAAGACTTATTTTACACCGAAAGCGATGAAATAGGCTATTTTTCACCATCCAAGCCATTTGGAACTATCAACACGGAATTTAATGAAGGCTCTCCGTGCCTGAACAAAGCTGGAAACAAACTCTACTTTGTGCGTTGCAATGCCCCTGATAGCTATGGGAACTGCGATATTTATGTTTCCGAAAAAGTAAAAAACCTTATTTCGGGCGAAGAGGAGTGGGGGAATGTGAAAAATCTAGGTTCACGAGTAAACAGCAGGGCTTGGGACTCGCAGCCTTCGTTGTCACACACAGAAGATACACTTTATTTTGCTTCCGACAGATTGGGAGGCTTTGGAATGTCAGATATTTGGTTTACGCACAAACAAAAAGATGGAGAATGGGCCATTCCCGAAAATCTTGGTCCAATAATCAACACTAGAGGGAGCGAGGTGAGCCCTTACTATCACCCCAAATTTGATGTGCTATACTACAGCAGCAATGGTCATCCGCTTTCGTTTGGCGACTTCGATATATTTAAAGTAAGGCGAAAAGATGGAAAGTGGGAAGAACCGCGTAATATCGGTCCTTTGGTAAATGGAAAAGGGAGCGAATATTATTTTACTATAGATGCCCAATCGAAAGATTTGTATTATGCCCGCTCAGAACACGATGAAATTCAAAATTTAGATTTATACTCGTTCCCGTTGCCCATGGAAGCGCAACCTACATCATATACAAAATTGGTAGGTTCGTTGAAAGACTCGGTGACAGACCAAGCTCTGAAAGGTATCGTTTCTATCATAGACCTAGACCACGGCATAGAAGTAGCTCCTAAATTTTTACGGCCTGATGGCAGCTTTGAGTTCGATTTGATAAACAACAACCGCTACATGATTATCATTCAAGGCGATGATTTTTTCAGTGTAGAAGAAGAATTGGACATAAAAAACGATACATTGATTCGGTTTGTGACCAAAATTATTGATATCAAAAAACCCTTGGTGCTCGACCGCATAGAATTTGAAAATGGTAAAGCCGACATTCTTCCGGGCATGAAAAAGTCGCTCGATTTGGTGATGAAGTTTTTGATTGACAATCCTACATTTAAACTCACCATTTCAGGCCACACAGATTCTGATGGAAACCATGCCGATAATATGGCACTTTCGCAGCGCAGAGCCGATGCCATCAAATCTTATTTGATAGACAAAGGCAAGATAGAGCCTAAACGAATAGAAGCTGTGGGCTTTGGTGACACCAAGCCTCTAAGGGTTGAAATCACTCCTGAAGACAAACGCATCAACCGAAGGGTAGAGTTTGAGGTGAAGAAACCGGACGATTAACCAACCGTTATTATTTTGCACTTTTTATATAAATTAATAAAAAATGAAGTTCGTATTTTTTTTACGGCTTTAATGTTTTACACCCGCATCCCATGTCCTGCTTGGGTAGATCATTCGGCTGAATATATCAATAAAGCCACACGATATTTTCCATTGATAGGTTGGATAGTAGGAGGATTGTCTGCCACGGTGTTTTGCATGGCTATTTTTTTGTGGAACACAGAAATAGCCACTTTTATATCAATTATAGCAGGAGTGTTAGCTACAGGAGCTTTTCATGAAGATGGATTTGCCGATGTGTGCGATGGCTTTGGCGGTGGGTGGACGAAACAAAAGATTTTAGACATAATGAAAGACAGCCGAATTGGAGCCTTCGGGGGAATAGGTTTGGTATGTTTATTATTACTTAAATATTTGGCATTGTCTTCTTTGATGGCATATAGCAATGAAGGCGTATATTTTGTGTTTGCCGTGTTTATCGTTTATCATTCTTTGGCTAGGCTCACGGCCGTGAGTATCGTATTTTATAATGAATATGCTCGTGAAGATGCTGATTCAAAAGCCAAACCCATTGCTCAAGATTATTCTTGGAGAGAGGTAATCGGTGCTCTCATTTTTGGTATAGCTCCTTTGCTTTTCTTTTTGCTTTCCGGATATTTTTATGTGTTGCTTCTGATTCTATTGGCAGTGGTAATCAGCTTTTTTTCTTCACGCTATTTCAAAAAGTGGCTGGGTGGCTACACGGGCGATTGTTTAGGTGCTACAGAACAGATAGCGGAAGTGTTGTTCATCCTAGCTTTAATAGCCGTATGGAAATTTTCTTGATGCGCCATCCCAAACCCGATGTGGACAAAAACGTGTGCTATGGTCAGGCTGATTTAAAATTACTTACTGGCTGGCAAACTGCAATACGGGAGAGTTTAAAAGGGCTAGAAAATATAGATTTAATCGTATCCAGTCCGCTCGTTCGCTGTGCTGAGGTGGCTACTTGGGTTCATAATAATATTTTTCCGGATGCAGATTATCAAGAAAACGAAGCTTGGAAAGAATTGAATTTTGGCGAGTGGGAAATGATGCAGTGGAACGATATTCCTCAAAAAGACCTCGATTTGTGGATGCAAGATTATGAAAATGTATCTCCACCCCAAGGTGAAACACTAAAAGAGATGCGCAATAGGGTATTGGGTGCTTGGGGAAAATTATTGACTGTAAAAAACAAAAAAGTATTGGTAATTGCTCATGCCGGTGCAATTAGAATTGTACTAGCCCATCATTTTAAAATCAGCTACCAGGAGGCTTTGAAAATTAGTATTAATTATAGTGAATATAAAAGTGTATTAATTAATGGTTAATTCTATAAAATGTATCGGTTACTTTTTTGTTTTAATGATTATAAAATATATATTTACATTGAGTAAAAAAACTACTCAAACATTGTCAGTGTGACTGACGTGGCGAAGCATTGCCTAAAAAGTAATATTAATTCTAGAATTGCTAGAGACACTCATCACCTCAAAAACGAGGGTAAAATTACTTCTTAAATTTTTTTTAAATCCTGACACATCGGCCTATTTGCGTGGTTTAGAAACCGAGATAGGTGACTCAAGCAACGCCATCAGGCTGGAACTCAATCGATTTGAAAAAGCCGGGATGCTCACCTCTTTTGAGGAAGGGAATAAAAAAATGTTCAAAGCCAATGCCACACATCCGCTTTTCAAAGAAGTGACGGCTTTGGTGAAAAAATATGTAGGTATAGATGTGTTAATACTGAACATTGTAAACCGCTTGGGCGACTTGCAAAAAGTGTATCTCACAGGCGATTTGGCCAAAGGAATAGATGCGCAAATAGTGGATTTGGTTTTAATTGGCTCGATTGATAAAAATTTTTTGGTGCATTTGATAGAAAAAGCCGAGATGCTTCTCAATAAAAAGATAAGGTTTGTAATCTATTCACCCACCGAGGCACATAGCTATTCATTTGTGAGAGAAGAAAATCTGTTGCTTTGGGAAAAAGAAAATGGATAGTAAGCCCGAAAGAAAATGGATGGCTGTTTACACAAAGCCAAGAAATGAAAAAACGGTAAACGATAGGCTTATTTCCATTGGCATAGAAACCTATTTGCCGCTTCAAGAAGTAGTACGCCAATGGAGCGATAGAAAAAAGAAAGTAAAAATCCCGCTTTTCACCTCTTATGTATTTGTGAGGGTAAATGAAAAACAGCGCAATGATGTTCTTAAAGATTATGGCGTTTTAAACTTTGTGTTTTGGTTGGGTAAACCCGCCATCATTCAAGACCATGAAATAGAGCGCATTCGCTATTTTTTAAAAGAAGCAGGAACAGATGAAATAGTTGTAGAACAGCTCCAACCCGGAGACAAAGCACTCATCAATTCAGGGCAGTTTAAAGACGAAAAAGTCTTGGTTTTAAGTTCGGAAAAAAAAGAATATTTTGTTATATTAGAATCTTTGGGAGTAAGGCTAAGAGTGTCGAAATTGGATGTGGAGAGGGCGAAAATGTAAGAAGTGCCGATACGACATTAGGTAGAACAACATTATTTAGAAGTGAGTTCAATTACACCCAAACCTAATTCCACAAAAAGCATCTCTTAATCAAAATGCAACACACTCCCGAAATAGAAGCTTTTATTGAAGAGCATAAAGACCTTTTTTGGTATATCGCTCCAAACAAGAAAAAGAACATCAGTGAGGAGGTGTTGGTAGAGTTTATTTTAAATTATGGGAATGAAGAGAGCATTAAAAAGTTGTTTCGATTATTAGGGATTACAAAAGTGAAATATATTTTAGAAAACCTTCATCCAAGGCAAAAAGGAAACTATTTCCCTGAGATTTATAATTATTTTTTGCATTACACACAACGACATGCACAAGGAAATTCTTTCAAAAGAACAGCTTGAGATTTTACCTTCTTTAGCAAAGTTTAAGTCAGAGTTTTACTTGGTAGGAGGAACAGCTATAGCTTTACATATTGGCCACAGAAAGTCTATTGACTACGATTTGTTCAAATTTAAACCGATAAATTCAAAACGTATTTTAGAAAAATTAGCAAAAGAAAATCTTGATTATAATGTTACAAGAAGTATTGCTGGCAAACAACTTAATTTATTAATCAAGGGTGTAAGTATCACATTTTTTAATTACGAATTTGAAATCCCCCATGAAACAAAATTTGAAAATTATATTTCAATGCCGAGTTTAATAGATTTGGCTGCTATGAAGGCTTACGCCTTGGGAAGAAGAGGTAAATGGAAAGATTATGTTGATTTATATTTTTTAATCAAATATCATTTTACAATAGAAGAAATATCTGAAAGGGCTAAAATATACTTTAATGACCTTTTCACAACAAAGCTTTTTAGAGGACAATTATCTTATTTTGAAGGAATAGATTACAGTGAGGAGGTAGAGTATATTATCCCGAATCCACCAACTAAAGAAGAAATAAAAGATTTTTTGCTAGATAAGGCTACGGAGAGATTTTGAATCACACGTTGATTTGACAACTTTCTAAAAGTTGTCAAATCTTAAAAATTATAATATATACAACCAATTTTTACCCATTGGCACTCACAGAGCATTATTACACAAAATTTGAATGCAACAAATTTTACCACGTTTATAATAGGAGTGTTGATAGAAAGCCCTTATTCAAGTCAAAAAACAACTACATATATTTTTTAAAACGATACGATGAATATTTGTTAGAGTATGTTGATACCTACGCTTATTGTTTGCTTGGGAATCATTTTCATCTACTCATATTGATAAAGGATTTGACAACTTTTCAAAAGCTATCAAATTTGCAAAGCAATAAAGAGCAAAAAAGTGCACACGATATTGTTAGCCATCAATTCAAAAAGTTTTTTCAATCCTATGCCATGGCATTTAATAAACAACAAGACCGAATCGGGACTTTGTTTCAAACGCCTTTTAAAAGAGTATTGGTTGAAAATCATAAGTACATCGAAAACACCATTACATACATTCACAAAAATCCCGAACATCATGGTTTGGTAGATGATTTTAGAGAATGGGAATGGAGTTCATACCATAGAATATTGATAGATAAAGTGTCTAAACTCAAAAAGAAAGAAGTCTTGGCCATTTATGATTCAAAAGAGAAATTTAAAGAATCGCATACAATTGGGAAAATAGATATCCCGGAAGATTTATTGTTTTACGAAGAAGAAAGTTTTGAAAATCATTAATATGTAGATTTAACTTTATAGACAATGAAAATTATTTGTAGAAACAGAATTGACAACTTTTCAAAAGTTGTCAATTCTTAACAATACGATATATAATAACAACTTTCAAAAAGCTGTCAATTTTCCCCAAAAAACATGAAAGAACCCGCTTGGGACACCGTTATTCGTCCCCAAAACTCCCTTTTTGAACTGCCGCTTCGCGATTTGTGGCATTACAGAGATTTATTGGTGTTGTTTGTACGCAGAGATTTCGTCTCGTTCTATAAACAGACCATTTTAGGACCTATTTGGTTTTTTGTACAGCCGGTGTTCACAACAGTTATTTACACATTTGTGTTTGGAAACCTAGCAGGAATCTCCACAGATGGTTTGCCCAAACCACTTTTTTACTTAGCGGGCATCACCTGCTGGAACTATTTTGCCGAATGCCTCACCAAAACCAGCACCGTGTTCAAAGACAATGCCAATATTTTCGGGAAAGTGTATTTTCCTAGATTGATCATGCCCCTTAGCATCGTGGCTTCCAATTTGATAAAGTTTTTGGTGCAGTTTGCTTTGTTCGTTTTCGCAATCATTTATTTCAAACTGACGGGAGCAGATTTCAACATTACTTTTTATGTCTTACTTTTTCCTTTTCTCGTATTATTAATGGCTTTACAAGGTTTAGGTTTAGGGATGATCATCTCCGCCATGACCACCAAATACCGTGATTTGAGCTTCTTGGTCACTTTTGGGGTGCAGTTGCTCATGTACGCCACCACCGTCATTTATCCACTTTCAACCGCTCCGGAAAAATACAAAGCATTGATAGCTTATAATCCCATGACAGCCATTATCGAAACATTCAGATATGGATTTTTAGGGCAAGGCGAGTTTTCATGGATTAATTTGGGAATTTGCACTGCGGTAACGGCTATCATTACCATTGTCGGTATTTTGATATTTAATAAAGTAGAAAAAACATTTATTGATACAGTGTAAAATGCAAATCAGACGATAAATTCAATTCAAAAAAAATACCTTAAAGCCATTTCTACTTCATTAGGAAAATGAGGAAATCTATAATCATCAATAGAAAATATATGAAATGAGTCCTGAATTTAAAAAAAATGCCATGACAACTCATGTTCAGATAGTGTATATGAGTAGACTCTTCAAGATTTTGAGATGATTATCATTGGCAATTGTAAGTTACTTACTATCACTTTACTTTGATTAGTAATTTATAAAGTTGTAAATTTATGTAAATAAAAAAATCATGAGAGCGTTAGAGTTTCAATCAACAATAGAAAACAACCATATCATAATACCCAAAAACTTTTTATCTGAATTTGAACCAAATAGTCAAAAAGATATTAGAGTAATAGTACTTTTGGACGACTCTGATGTTTATGATTCTTTAAGTTTTAAAAAAGCAACCCAAGATTCTTTTTTTAAAGGCTATTCAGACTCGGATTCGATATATGATAATGAATAAATTGAGTTTTGGAGATATTGTTTTACTAAAGTTTCCATTTACAGATGGTAAAACATTCAAAAAACGTCCTGCTCTTGTATTAAAAGATTTTGAAGATGGAGATATTTTAGTTTGTAGAATTACAAGTATAATTTATGATACAAGATATGATGTTTTGATAAAAAACTGGGAGCAATCAGGATTAAAGTTACCCTCAGTCATTAGATTACATAAAATAGCAACCTTAGAAAAAGAAATGATTGAAACAATATTAGGTAAAATTGACACACATTTACAGATAAAAGCAATTTTTACTTCACTGATAGATTGAAATTCTAATAGAATTATACTAAAATATCATATCTAATAGTTTCTGTCATCATACTAAATTAGAACCGTGTGTTTTTCTTAAGCAAAGTGATAGATAGTGTATTGGAGCAAACTTATCATGATTATGAGGTGAATTTTTTAGACGGTAATAAAACCTTTCTTCCTAAGAAAAAATTTGGTCGGAAAATAAAGGCTTGGCCGGGACTACGAGAGTAGCAGGCTTGATAATATGCTAATTTCATAGAAAAAAAATATCTGAAAATAGCTTATCGGGTTAAAGATGTGCCCGCAGAAGACCTATTGGCAATTTTAGAGAAACGACTTGAAACAAGCTATGACGTAACTTTGCCTAAACTTTATGAGCGATTGATGGAAACCTACAGTTGGTATAGGTTATTAGAAATTTTACCCAAAGACAGGCTTTTGTAGCTTTTAGGAGAAAGTAATACTAGTAAAATTTGAAATAAGCACCTTCGATTCAGACTTGAAAATTCAAGAAGACTATTATCAAAATGAGCTTTACCCTCTTCAAGATAAAATTTTAAGATTAATTGGAAGGAATCAATGCTTATTTCTATCTCACTGGAGGTACAACAATTAGTAGGGCATGCTTTAATCACATATTTTCAGACGATTTAGATTGTTTTGTAAATCGAGAATCCAATTTCGAAGAACAAGTACAATTATGTATAAATACTCTAAAAATATCCGTTTTATAAATCAAATAACTTCAAACTTGACAACTTGACAAGTTTTTGGTATTTTTGAGAAAACGATTTTACAAATGAAAACAATACCAGTTGCTGAATTTAAAACAAATTTTTCTGCTATTCTAAAGGAAGTCGAAAAAGGGGAGAAATTTGTCATTTCGTATGGTAGAAAAAAAAGTACCATTGCAATGCTTGTACCTTATGAATCAACAATTGATGCCCCAAAAAGAAAGTTAGGATTATTGCAAGAAAAAGGAGCTTCGATGGAGATAATGCCTGATTTTGAAATATCAGATGAAGAACTTTTAAATGAAAAGCTCTAAAATCAATGAGATATTTACTAGATACTCATTTTGTATTGTGGTTACTATTTGATGCAGAAAAAGTATCTTCCAAAATTAGATTAATTTTAGAAAACCCTAAAAATGAAATTTATGTGAGTAAAATTTCACTTTGGGAAATTAGTTTGAAATATGGATTAGGAAAGCTAAATCTGTATAACTCAAAACCAGAAGAAATTGAAAAAATACTCCTATTGAATAGCTACAATATTCTTGATCTTAACTCTGGAGACATACTTAGTTTTTACAATCTACCACAAAATCTACATAAAGATCCTTTCGATAAAATGATAGTTTGGCAAGCCATTAAAAATAATTTAGTACTTATCACTCAGGATGAAAAATTGGAAGAATATAAGAATAGTGGTTTAAAAATAGAGCTTCAGTAAAAGGAGACTTATATAAAAGAGAAACTTTTTAAATTTTATTAAATAATTAACAAAATTTAACTTAAAACTTATCACTTATAACTTATCACTTATCACTTATCACTTATCACTTATCACTTATCACTTATCACTTATAACCTGTCACTTATCACTTATAACCTGTCACTTATCACTTGACTAACATAGCTATAAAAGTAGAAAATTTAAGTAAGGCCTACCAACTGGGTGAAATTGGCACCGGCACCATCTCCCGTGATCTTGAGCGCTGGTGGGCAAAATTCAGGGGCAAAGAAGACCCCTTTCTAAAGATAGGACAAACCAACGACCGTACCAGCAAAGCCGAACAAGGCGAAGTGGTATGGAGCTTGAAAGATATTAATTTTGAAATAGAGCAAGGACAGGCGGTAGGAATTATTGGAAGAAATGGAGCAGGGAAAAGCACTTTATTAAAAATATTAAGCAGAGTTACCTCGCCCACCACAGGAAATATAAAGCTGAAGGGCAGAGTGGCAAGTTTGCTGGAAGTAGGAACAGGTTTCCATCCTGAACTGACGGGGAGGGAAAATATTTATCTCAACGGAGCTATTTTAGGCATGAGAAAATCCGAAATCAAGCGTAAGTTTGATGAGATAGTAGATTTTGCAGGTGTAGAAAAATACATTGACACACCCGTGAAACGCTACAGCTCGGGCATGTATGTACGCCTTGCATTTGCTGTGGCAGCCCACTTAGAAAGTGAAATATTGATAGTAGATGAAGTGCTAGCCGTGGGCGATGCAGAGTTCCAAAAGAAGTGCCTAGGCAAGATGAACGATGTGAGCAAAGGTGAAGGAAGAACGGTTCTTTTTGTAAGCCATAATATGGGGGCTGTTAAGAGTTTGTGTAGTAGTGGGATATTACTTGAAAATGGAATTATAGGCTTTAATGGTAATATTAAGGATGTTATAAATAGGTATAATAGTCGAAATATCGCTTTTAGTTCAATTTATGATTATACGAATAATACTAAACCAACAATTAGAGAAATTAAGATTGATGAGTATGAATTAGCTAAAAACAATCTAAAAGTTATTGTGCATTTTGAGTCTCCTTTTGTTTTAAAACCTGTAATTGTGGGGATAGTAGTATATGATATTCTAGGTACACCGATTTTTGGTACTAACCCTCGTATTCACAACGAAAATTATATTGAAGTGAGTACTATAAACGGAATTTCTGAATTATTTGTACCTAACATTCCTCTTCATACGGGCACTTATAAAATGTCAGTGTGGTTGGGCGATAAAAATACTGATTACGATTTTAAACAAGATGCAATATATTTTGAATTTATTTCGAATAAAAAAGTCGGAAGCTATAACATTGAAACTTCAATAATAGGTTCAATTAACCTTATTAGTTCTTGGAAAACACAAAAAATATAATTTATGTATAAACATGATTTATTAACGCATAATCTTGAATCTCCACGTCAAGTTTTACCTTTGATACTTAAAAAGCTCAATATAAAAAGTATTTGTGATGTTGGCTGCGGGATTGGATCATGGTTAAAAGTGGCAAGTGATTTAGGAATAAATGAATTTGTAGGTATTGACGGAGATTATATTGACAAGGATATGATATTGGTGCCTACTAATAACATTATTTTTGCTGATTTAAACAAAGTAGAATTAATACCAATAAATAGAAAATTTGATTTAGTAATAAGTTTAGAAGTAGCCGAACATTTACCTAAGGAAAATGCACATTCTTTTGTCAATTTCCTTACACAATTAGGAGATATAGTATTATTTTCCGCTGCTATTTATAATCAAGGTGGGCAAAATCATTTGAATGAGCAATGGCCAAACTATTGGAATGAAATCTTTGAAAAGAATGATTATGTATTACTTGATATAATCAGATTCAACTTTTGGGATAATAAGAACGTACAATGGTGGTATAAACAAAATATGTTTTTAGCTGTAAAAAAGTCGATAAAAGATAATGTTATTAATATGTGGCAGCCTGAAAATGACTTTTCCCCGAAAGCAATAGTGCACCCTGAACAATTTTTATTCTATACAGAGGCTTTAAATTCAATTAAGAATAAAGACAATTATTTGAGAAAAATACTAAAAGCATTACATATATGTCATTAGTATCTATTATAATGCCTGCTTATAACTCGGCTGAGTATATTATAGAAGCAATAGAATCTGTTAAAAATCAGACTTATAAAAATTGGGAATTAATAGTAATAAATGATGGCTCAACTGATAATACAGCTTCAATTGTTGAAAAATTAAGTTTAGATGATTCAAGGATAAGATTAGTAAATCAAGAAAATAAAAGGTTAGGAGGGGCACGTAACACAGGTCTTATCAATAGTAAAGGAGATTGGATAGCCTTTTTAGATTCTGATGATCTTTGGTTGCCAGAAAAGTTGGAAAAACAATTACTGGTTGCATCCATTTTCCCAGAAGCTGATGTTATTTTTTCCAATGGGTATTCTTCCTTTGAAGGAATAGAAGTAAATCAGTATTATCATTTCCCGGTATATAATGGTCTGTTTGAAGGGAAAAAGATGTACCAAAAAGAGTTATTTGCAAATGGAATACCCGTATTGTCAGTTATTACTAAAAAGGAGTGGACGGAGAAAATAGGATTACAAGATGAGTCAGAATTAGCATATGGTTCTGAAGATTGGGACTACTGGCTGCGTTTATCAAAGGCGGGTGCTAATTTCTATGGTATGTCCGATAGACTTTTCATTTATCGTGTGCATAGTGGGGGTATGTCTTCAAAGCTGCTTACCCAACAAAAGGGTTCTATATATATTCTTGGTAAAAATTTTGATGAAAATATTGCTTCATCTATTGAAGCACAAAATATAGACAATATGGCTTTGTCTATACTGCCCTTACTTTTTAGAGAAAAGCCTAAAGATGCCAATGCCATATTTGAATTATTAAAATCTAAAGGTTTGTTGAAACTACATGATTCCTTAAAAGAACTAATTCAAAAGGATAGAAGTAGAAAAATTGTCAAAATTAACTTTCTAAATAAAGCGGTTATAAAAAATATAGCCCTTAGCCTTGTGGAAATCTTCTACTTCTCATTATATAAAAAGTTTTTAAAGCATGCACATCTCCTTAACAAACAATATCACATCTGGCTGTATAAAAGCAAAATCAACATCAAAGGTTATTTTTACATTCATCCTACCTCTACTATTAGCATAAATGGTGATGATTCCACATTGACTACTTTTGGACTTACAATTTATGGAAATACTCAGCTCAATATTTCTGGTGGCGGAAAAATTGAGACAGGGAAAGATGTTATTATTAATCGCTTTTGTAATTTCAATGTTTGGAACGGCAAACTATTAATTGGTAATAATGTACTTTTTAATAATTACTGTTCTGTAAACTGTATGGATCAAATAAGTATTGGTGATAACACTTGGTTTGGTGAAGGGGTAAGGATTTATGATCATAATCATAAATTTAAAGAAAAGGGTAGGCCTTTTACAGAACAAGGCATGGTAACTGGAAAGGTAAAAATTGGTAGAAATGTTTGGATTGGTAGTAATACTGTGATATTACAAAATGTTACAATAGGAGACAATTGTGTAATAGGAGCTGGGAATGTAGTTTATAAATCCCTTTCACCTAATTCCATTATTAAAGCTACTTCTATGCAGAATATTGAATTAATTAATTATGCATAAGAAAGAGTTAGTTGCAGTAACTATTCCAATTTATAAATCTGAAATAGATAAATATGAGCTTATTTCTTTGACTCAATGTATTAAAGTACTTTCAAAACATCCTATTATTTTTTTTGCACCAAATTCACTTGATACCAGCTTTTATGAGAGTTTTTGTAAGGATAAAATAAGTTTTAGAATTGAGAGATTTGATGATGAGTTCTTTACTGGAATACCGGGATATAATAAATTAATGTTGAGCAAACAATTTTATCAAAGGTTCACTAGCTTCGAACACATACTTATTTACCAATTGGATGCGTTTGTATTTAGGGATGAACTTGAATATTGGTGCAAAAAGGGATATTATTTTATAGGAGCACCCTATACATTTGTAGATTTGGATACTTATCCTATTAAGTTTTTGACAAAATACCGTACGGTTTTAAAATTTATAAATAGAATAGGGCTTGGAATTTATAGTTACCGTCATGTAGGTAATGGAGGACTTTCTCTTCGCCATATATCTAAAACATTGCGGTTACTACGTTTATGCTCCAAAAGTGCAAGTAACTGGAAATCATTGATGGAGGATAATTTTTTTATGTATTGGGGTAATTTGCTCTTTCCATATTTTCAACTAGCACCAGAAAAAGAGGCTGCAAAATTTTCCATTGAATTACATCCCCAAAAAACTTATGAAATGATTGGAGAAAAGCTGCCTTTTGGTTGTCATGCCTTCTTGAAGCATGACAAGGATTTTTGGGTTCCTCATTTTGAAAAGAATGGCTATAAAATCTGAGGGAAGCGGAACAAATAAAAAGTGGGTGACCTTGGTTCTTCATGCAGAAAATTTGGAATTGAGAAAAGACCCGGGCCAAATACCATATCATGCATATAAGGTGTTGGGATTCGAATCTACTTTAGTAACTTATTATTATTCCATAGAAAAAGGTAGGTCAGGAGGAGCTCAGCCACCTTCAGAGGACTCAGAAAAAATTAAAAAAGATTATCCTTTTCTAGAGACAGAAGTTCCTGGTTTGAAAATGCACTTTTTACCACTGAAAGGAAGAAAACGTTTCTATGAAAGAGCCGTTTTTGAATATCTTAAAATAAATGCAAAGAATATAGATGTACTAAACTTGCTTCATTTCGGCTCTGAAAACATTTTTTATGGATTCATCTATAAATATTATAATCCTAAAGGTAAAATATACCTGAAATTGGATATTGATCTGGATTTTTATAATAAAACTGAAAGGATTTTTCAAATTGCAAAGCTACCCATCATTGGCAAATGGATAGAATGGATCATAATTAGATTCTTTTTTAATCTAGTTTCTATTATTTCAGCCGAATCAAGTGCTGGTTTGATGTATTTTAAGAATAGATTTAAGCCTCCTACCCCAAAGCTTATTTTACTTCCCAATGGGGTGGATGAAGATCGTATTAAAGCATTAGTACCAGTACTTAGGACTTTTGAGGAAAAGGAAAATATAATTCTTAGTGTAGGGAGAATTGGAAACATTCAAAAGAATAATGAAATGCTAATGGAAGCAGTATCAACTTTAGACTTAAAAGATTGGAAAGTTTTTTTTGTTGGTCCGATTGAAAAAGAATTTTTGCCAAAAGTGGAAAGATATTATGAACAGTATCCGAAACTTAGAGAGAAAGTTTTTTTTGTTGGTGCTTCAACTTCTCCTCAAGAACTATATGAATATTACAACAGGGCAAAAATTTTTTGTTTGACTTCACGTTGGGAAGGATTTCCTCTAGTTTGTTGTGAAGCTGCTTATTTTGGAAACTACCTTCTTTATTCCAATAAAATAAATGCTTTTGAGACTTTAACTGATAACGGGAAATACGGAACGCAATTTTCTATTAATGATATTGAGGCTTTAAAGTATCTATTAATGCAGTTTATAGAATCGACTGATTCTTTAAAAATTAAGACATCTTTATGTCAGGAGTTTGCCAAAAAAAACTTGACATGGCAGGAAAGTATAAAACATTTAATTCCTTATTTATGAACTTTTTTAAAAAGAAAATATTTGCTTACATAAAAGCATTCGGTGTAATTGAAGGAATAAAGTTGTTTTTTATAATCAGAAGATCTAAGTCGGAGCATAAAGAATTGGAATTTTATATAAATGGACTAGAACATCCTATTTACCTTAGACGAAATAGCTCAGATTTTATGGTATTTGAAGAAATATTTATTGATAGAATTTATGAAATTCCAAACAGGGTCAATAAAAATAATATCAATATCATTATTGATGCAGGTTCAAATGTTGGATTCTCATCTCTATATTTCAAATTAAAATTCCCATTTGCAAAAATTTTTGCTTTAGAACCTCATCACGAAAATTTTAAGATATTGAAAAAAAATACCCAGAAATACATTGATATTATTACAATAGATAAAGCTTTGTGGCATTCTGCAACTGCCTTAAGATTTATACCTGATATTAAAGACAGTTGGGCTTTTCAAGTTGAAGAAACTGATGAAGACAAAGCTGAAGTTATTTCAACTTCCATAAACAATCTTTGTGATGAATTTCAAATTTCATCAATTGATATTTTGAAATTAGATATTGAAGGCTCCGAAAAAGAAGTATTTGAGAATAGCTTTAATTGGATTCAAAAAACAAATATAATTATTGTAGAAATGCATGAGAATATTAGAAAGGGAGCAGAACAAGCAGTATTTAATGCCTTAAAAAGCTGGAACTATACATTCCAAAATTCAAATTATATTTTTTCACGTAAATGAAGGGGAGAATTATTTTTATCTCTAATTCAGTTTACCCTACTGCCGATTCCGGAGGTGGAAGTGTGGTGGTGTATCGCCACCTAAAGCGATTTGAAAAAGAGGGCAAAGAAGTGGTAATTATCAATTCTTTACCAAATAAATCAAGAAGCAGCGAATTCAAAGAAATTTACTTAGATAAGAAACAATGGTATCCACCTATTAGAAAAAATTGGCCCATTTTAACAAATATCAGGGTTTGGTTGGAAGTGCAATATATACTAAAGAAACTCAAGCCAACCGAAGGAGATGTTGTGTTATCAATTCTAGGGGACTACACCAACCTTCTAGCACTGCAAATATCAAAACGCTACACGCTCCCACTCCATATGATTTATCATGATGATAGTCTTTTTAATAGATACGAAAGGGAGAATACATTGACTAAAAGCCATGTAAAAGCTATTGTAAAAAAAGTTAATTGCTTTTACGCAGTATCCAAACCTATGCAAACTTTATTGATAGAAAATGGAGCTGAATTAGTGAAATTATTATATCCAATCCCTGAAGGAAATATATTAAATAAATTACCTGCATGGAAACCATCATTTGAAGTCAATTTGGAGCTTTGTTATGCCGGTATGCTACTCGAAGACGCTCACTTTGATATATTGAAAAAAGTTAGCGATGCTATATCATATAATGGTATTTTTACAATATTAACTAATGTGAATCCTTTGTTTGAGAAAAAAATCTCACATAGTTTACGAATTAAAATTGAGAAACAAATTTTAAATAAAAAAGAATTATTTGAATATTTAATAAGTAATTTTTCTTCCTTGTTAGTATTTTATTCATTCGATTCTTACAAAGAACCTAGGATGTGTACAAGCTTCCCAAGCAAATTCTGTGAATTTGTTCATTTGGGGCTTCCAATTATTTTAATTGCACCGACATATAGTGCTATAGGAAAGTGGGCTATAGAAAATAATTGGAAAACATATATTTCCTCAGATTCACAAAATGAAATAAGAAAAATTTTATTAAAGCTTAAAAACAGAGAATATTGGGAAGCATGTAGCAGTCAAAGTAGGGAAGTAGCAGACCAATATTTTAATCCTGAAAAAATTCATTCAATATTAAGCCAGAGTATGTTTTTAGATTAAAAATTTAAATCCTATGGGCTTTCTAAAAAGTTTATGTTTTGATATTTTTGTTATTTCCTCTTTCTCATTAGTTATAACTGTGCTTACAACTTTTCTATTTATTTCTATTTTTTATAAGCACATTTATAGATATTTTGATATCATTCAAAATCACCAAGTAGCCCTTTAGTCCAATGAAGAAAAAACAATAGAAAGGGAGTTTGGAAACTTAAAAAAAAGATAACTATCCCAAGTGTGTAATCACTTTTTTTTACGAATACAGTGGTAACTCTCATGAAGGCATAGTAGCGATGAGTCTAAGGAAATTTTTGACTGAATGAAAATAGCTTTTTCACTTACCTTGCTTAGAGTACAATATGTAAGATAAGAAATGAACAAATATTATATTATTTAAACAAATCAGATCACATAAGTTAATCTCAAAATTTGGAAGAAGCGAAAATAAATCCTTTAGTCTCTGTCATCATGCCTCTCTACAATGCAGAAAAATATGTGGGAGAGGCAATAGAGAGTGTTATCAATCAGACCTACACAAATTGGGAGCTTATTATAGTGAATGATGGCAGCACAGACAATAGCCTTGGAGTAGCATTAAAGTATCAATCAGAAAAAATAAAAGTTTTTACCCAAGAAAACAAAGGAGCAAGTGCAGCTAGAAACTATGGACTAAGAGAAGCGAAGGGCGATTACATTCAATTCCTAGATGCAGATGATGTAATAAGCGCTAACAAACTTGAAGAGCAATTAATGGTTTTAGATGGCAGTTTAGAAAAATTAGCCGTTTGCTCTACTGTGCATTTTTTTGATGGAGAAGAATATGTTGGGAAAAAAACTTCTGAATATGAGGATTCTTTTTTGTTTGATACCCAAGATAGCTTTTACTTTATCACAAACTTGTATGGGGGCAATAAAAATCAAGGTTCTATGGTTCAGCCAAATGCTTGGTTAACACCTAAAAGAGTTATTCAAAAAGCAGGTAATTGGAATGAACAATTATCCCCTAATCCTGATGACGATGGAGAATTTTTTTGTAGAGTAATAGTAAAAAGTTCAGGGATAGTGTATAGCAGAAAATGTTATAATTTTTATAGAAAGTTTAATAAGTCTACAAGTTTGAGTAGTCCTAAAACAGAAATTTCTTATCAAAACATATTAAAATCTATGATTCTAAAAAGAGATGTTTTAATAAGAGAGAATAGGGATAATGAATTAGTAAATGCTGTAATATGTAGATGTCTTATGGAAATTGCTGTAAATTCTTATCCAAAATATAAAAATGTATCTAATAAGGTTTTAAGATACATAGATGAATTTGGTGGAACAAGTTACGTTCCAAAAATAGGAGGAGCAAAACTGGAGTTCATAAAAAGAATATTTGGTTGGAAATCAGCAAAATTTTTATCATATATATATAATTCTACTAAGGTATGGTAGCCTTCATTACATCTACAATTTATCCTCCATCAGCTACTTACCAAAATGCAATTAGTCCATACTCTAATTCAGAGAGATTATTGCAAACTATTGAAACTGTTCAATCACTAAAGAAAAGTGGAATTTCAAAGATTATATTAATAGACAACTCTGAAAGTAAATATCAAGATATAATTAAAAGTCATTTTACAGATACTATATTAATTAGCATAAATCAATACCAGTTTAAAAATAGAGGCTTAACTGAAATATTGATGCTGCTCTGTGCCTTATCTCAAATAGAACTCAAAGAAGATGAGCCAATATTGAAGATTTCAGGTAGATACTTGTTAACAGGAGAAATAACTTCGATTAATGCAGATTTTAAATTTAAAGGATATAATTATAAAAACAATACTGGTACTGTTTCTACAAGATGTTATTTAGTAAAAAATAAAGAAGTGTATATTAAATTACTAAAGTTGGCACTATCAGAAATCTACAGATATTCTTTGCGAAGTGTAGGAATTAGAAGTGTCTTAGCTTATTTATACCAGTTGATTAGACCTTCTTCAATTGATGAACCGACTATGTCTATTGAAATGGCTATTTGTAAAGTATTAAAATATCACAAATATGAAGTAGAAATTGTTGAAAAAATTGGAGTTGAAGGTTACATAGGTGGAAATAAAACATTTATATCAGAGTGAAAAATAATATTTACCTCTCCTTTTTTCAATCTAAAGTTCAGCACCCTATTCCAGCTTACTCCTTTTGGGAATTCTATATTAAAAATGGGATTGAAGAATCGGGTCATGAATGGAAAGAGGGAAATGCAGATTGGGCGGAGGGTTTATTATATAGTTTTGATAAAGCTAAATTGGAAAGCTGGAAGGCTGAGACATGGGAAGATACATTAAGAGATATAAAACTAAAGCACCAGCAAAAGCCAATTTCTTTTTTCCTTAGCTATTTATATCCTCATCAAATAGATGAACAAGCCATCAAGGAAATACAGAAAATGGGAATTCCATGTGTAAATTTTTTTTGCGACAATGTGCGTGAATTTACCTCTGCCCCAAAAGAATTTTCAGTGTTTGATTTGAATTGGGTTCCAGAGTACAAGGCGTTAACCATGTACAAAAGGGCAAAATACAAGCATATACATTTACCTATGCCCATGTGGGTCGCCCCTCAATTTCGTAATGTTTCAAACGTTGAATCTGACGTTGTTTCTTTCATTGGCTCAAAAGATATACAGCGTCTGATGTTGTTTGAAAAAGTAGTTAATCTTGGAGTCGAATTAAAAATATATGGTGCCGGTTGGGAAAATTCAGATATAAAGATTGAAAACATAAAGAATTCAAACACTTTTTCAACAGTTTTAAATCAATTTGATTTTATTATCCGGTTTGGTCTAGAATCTTTTTTTAGAAAACTTGAGCAAAGGAAGTTCAATACCAAGCCATCCGATTCATTACAAAGATGCATAAATACCAAACCTGATTTTGATAGCTATATCAAGATTACAAAAGAAAGTGCTATTACTTTAGGCGTAAACAGATACCCCAGTTTTTTATACCCATTTGACAAACCTAATACCTATTCTCGTTTGCGAGATATTGAAGCGCCTATGTTAGGAGCTTGTTACCTTACCGAGTGGACAGAAGGATTGGAGCAAATGTATGAGTTAGGAGACGAAATAGAAACCTACAAAGATGAATATGAACTGATTGAGAAAATTACAATCCTCAAATCGGATGCTAATAAAAGAAAGAATATGAGGTTAAATGCTCAGAAAAAATCAATAAATGAGTTTAGTATCGAAAATACACTAATTAAAATTGAAAACGCATTTAAGTGAGTCAAAAAAAAATTACTATGTTAAAATCATAAACTTTTTAAGAGCTATAGCTAGTCTAGGAGTTTGTGCAATACATATAAGTTATGGAACTGGATTATATAAAATCAAACTTGCTGATAGATTTATAAGCTTTGGACAACAAGGTGTACCAATATTTTTTGTTATATCTGGATTTATAATTCCATACTCATTATGGAATTCAAATTACGAAACAAAAGACTTTTTTAGATATTTATTCAAAAGAGCTCTTAGAATTGATCCTCCATATTTGGTTGTAATTTTAATTTGTATCTTAACAGGTGGGTGTGCATTTGATTGGGTAAAGTTAATTTTACATGTGGGATATTTAATTCCTTTTTTTAAATCACAGCAATGGTATCAGGGAGTATTCTGGACTTTGGGAATCGAATTTCAATATTATGTGATAATTGGTTTGGGATTTAGATTTATTAAAACAAATAACAATTATTTGTTGCTTTTAATTTTGTTATTATTACCAATTACTAGCTATTTCCTTCCTTCAAACATTCCAACCGGATTTATAATAAAACATTTGCACTATTTCTGTTTTGGAATAGTTTGTTGTCTTTATTTAAAGGGTAAAATAAATTTTATACAAGCTCATATTTGGTTTGGGTTACTAACATTGTTTTTATGTATAAGTATATCGATTACAACAGGTCTTATTGGTTATTTTACTTCACTTTCAATTTTGTACCTTAACTTTAGTACTAAAGCAACAGATTTTTTAGGGAAAATCTCTTATTCGTTGTACTTGGTTCACATATTTGTTGGTGGGTGGGTGATTAATTTTTTTAGCCCTTATATAGAAAACATTTTTATTCTTTTTATTTTGACTATTGTATTTTGTATATTATTTGCTACTGTTTTCTATTATTTAGTTGAAAAACCAGCATTTGAATACTCAAAACGATATAAACTTAACAAATGAATTCAGGACTAGTATTGTACTTTATAAAGCCACCCGAAAAAGACCGTTTTTTTAAAGGAGATGCAAAAATCCGCCAAATCATTAGACGCATTGTCAAAGGCAAACCTAGACCAGGAGGTGTAGAAAAAGTTTTTATAAATCTATGCAAAGGGCTAGATATAATTAAACAGCCCTATAT
>ERZ1066134.387-NODE-387-length-24858-cov-34.951659_pt1 | contig 24858 bp, 19 predicted proteins | sample MGYA00382781_ERZ1066134 | MGnify/ENA primary metagenome ERZ1066134 (study PRJEB33369, sample SAMEA5778364) | biofilm metagenome | biome: Industrial cooling water; feature: Water cooling tower basin; material: Biofilm | place: United Arab Emirates | collected... | reverse complement strand
AGGCCGGAACGCCAGTTTGCTTGCGCCATGCATTGTGCGCGGCTACCATTTGCTGGATTCCGGCTTGGCCGTTCACATCATAAGCAGTCTTGGCGATGCCTTGTGCTTGGGCTTCGGCCAGCGTCATGATCCGCGTGGGGGAGACATTGCTTTCTGTGGCGCGATCGCTGGTGTACTGCACGCTGTAAACAAAGCCTGTGCGACTGTTGTAGTTATAACCTCGTAAAATGGCAGCTTGCCATGTGCCCTGGCGTTGCACATAAACTGGCTTGCCATCCAGAGGAAAGGGCAAATTTTGGGCAATGCGTGATGGGTTCACGGGGGCCGCAACACTGGGAGCGACTGGCATCAGTGCCGGAGTCAGGGCGATCGCAAACAGAGCCGAAACTATAACCTTAGATAACGTCATAGACATCTTCTGGTGATGAGCAGGGGTAAATGTTGACTAGGTTTAGAGTTGCCCATTGTCCTGTCAAAGTTCCCATTTCCCCCAAAAAATGCAAGCCTTGCAGTTGAACGATATCATTGAGGCTCAATGCAAGTATTCTTTAGAGAGCAAAACAACAGTCAAAACAATATAATCACCTTCTCATCCCCTAAAAACTGAACCCTCAATTAAGCTATAAATTAACCTGCTTAATGCATCTCTAATTCTAGATTTTTGTTTTCTTGTAATCAAATATAGCTAAACGATAAAAATCAAAAAAATGTATGAGATAAACTCTTATTTCTATTCACAAAAGAATAACTTTTATAAAGTTTCTTGTGGGGGGCAAGACCATTCACAATCTGACCCAAAACTTTTTGTCCCAAGGGGGCTAATAACTTTTTAGCGAAGACGAGATTTTCATAACGAACCCACTCAGGTCGAACAACTAGAATAATACCATCTGCTATCTTGCCTAAGGTCAAAGCATCAGTTGCTTCATTCAAAGCAGGTGCATCAATAATCACATAGTCATAAATCGTAGAAAATTGATCGATTAAAGCGATCATCCGATGGGACTCTAATAAAATTTTTGGATGCGGTGGTCTCATCCCCGCTGGTAAAACATCTAAATTTGTCCCAACCGAACTAATAACAAGATTAAAACTAGTTGGCTCTACAAGTAAATGACTAAATCCCAACTGATTAGAAATATTCCAGATTTGATGCTGCATTGGGTAATGCATATCTCCATCGATGAGCAATACCTTCTGGCCTACCTGGGCTAAGGCCATCGCTAAATTGGCAGAGATTGTTGACTTTCCTTCTCTGGGGATGGAACTTGTAATAACAATTACCTTCTGATTTTGAATAGAACTTAAAAAATTTAAATTTGCTTGCAACAGGTGATAAGCCGCACTGACGAGCGATCGCGATTCCTCCTGAACTATCACTTTTGGAAGTAAAAAGTATTGCTCTGGATTTGTGTGTAGTTTGGAACTAGGTTTTTCACTGCTAGGAATTAATCCTAGCAAGGTCAGGTTAAGTAATTCTTTAACTTCATTAATCGACTGGATCGATTGCTCCTTAAGAGCAAATAAATATACAATCAAGCTTGCAGTCAGTAAACCCATAAACCCTGCAACTAAATATGTCAAAGAGTCTAAGGGAGCTGGTTTATTGGGGACATCGGCTAGTGTAACGACCTGAGTATTACCTAAATTTTGATTTTCTATAATTTGAATGTTCTGTAACCGATTTAAGAGTAAGGAGTAAATAGACTGAGAAACTGCCAGCCTTTGCTCTAATTTTTGTTTCTCCTCTTCTAATTGTGGTAAAAGCTGTGCTCTTTGAATATGATTATTGTATGTTCTAGATAAAGTTTTTTCCTGGTTTATTAAACCTGCTTTTTTACTTTCTAATTTAATGACTTCTTCTCCTAAGCCACGTTGTAAAAGTCCTAGTTGAGACTCTTCTTCTCCTAAAGAAAAGTTGCCATTTTGGATAGGCTCAATCCGAGTATTGAGTAGATTTTTTAAATTATTTAACTTGCTCCGTAAAAGAATGATTTGAGGGCTAGACTCCTGAAAGCGACTTCTTTGTATCATTAAATCAGTTTCAAGTTGATGAATTTGTCTCATCATTGCTCGCACAGAACTAGAATGTTTCGATGCGGTAATATGCACGGCTTGATTTGTATCTAAATCACCTAGATTATCTTTCAATACTTCGGATTGCTTTTCAGTATTCTGGATTTGTGCCTGAATATCAATAATTTGCTTTTGCAAATCAGATACAATATTCATTGTTGAGCTTGCTTCAAATTTAATTGAAGTAATATCATGCTCTTCTTTAAAATTGCGTAAATTAATTTCTGCTTGTTTTACACTAGCTTCAGCCTCTAAAAGTTGGCTTTCAATAATTTTCCGAGTAGGTTTAAATTCTGAACTATAGATATGAATATTATTCCTTAAGTATACTTTTATGAGGGTATTTACAGCGTGAGCTGCTTTTTGAGCATCTTTGTCTTTGTACTGAATTCTTAAAGTTTTTTCTTCTTCAAATTGTTCGATGTTGAGGTTCTTTAAGAAAAGATTTGCATTCAGAAAATTACCTGTTTGATCTATTAAATTTGCTTTTCTAATCGTTTCTTTTGCAATTAGATTGGAGCGAATTATGGCGATCTCTCTGCTGAGGATCTTACTATGTGCTATCGATAGTTCTAAATGATCTATTTTCTGTTTAGAGATAGTAATTGATGAAGTCTGATTAATAGGATTAAACTGAACTCTTCCTTCTGCAATATAAATTTTATTTCTGACTAGGCTAGTAAAAATTATAGTGCTAGATACAATAACAAAAATACAACAAGTAGTAAACCAATGATGTTTATAGGTTAGCCATACTTTTCGGAATCTCATAAGTGTTTAGTTAAACATATTTAAGTGAGTATAACAGTGGCTAAAAGCTTAATTGAAGCTGTTAATTAATGAAAAATAAGGAAAATAGATATTAGCTGAACAGGATTTAATAAAAGGAATAAGTAGCTGATGAAATTAAGTTATAAAAAATATATAAGTCGGTTGATTAGCGCGGATATCCTATTCTACTGAAAAAAAATTGCTAGTATTGCCACTCTGCCTATGTTTCGCTATATGTATAAGGCAGTTTGGCCAGTAATCCTATTGAGGAAATGTATATTATTTTTAGAAATCATTACCTTGCAGCTATATTCGCTAGATTTTATTGCTAGTAAATGAATTAAATTTCTCCTTTTTATTACCAGCTTAGGTTTATTAATTATCTATTCAATCGGTTAGCGTTGAATCGTTTATAACCAAATGATTGTAGAAAAATAAAGTTGTTTAGGTCGGAGGGCTAATAATTATGTTTGATAAGTGATCTAATTCGAGTTTGTTTTAGTTACTTGTGATAGATGTGACAGTATTTCAATATCTATGATGTTTGTATCAACAAAAATAGTTTATAGAGGCCAAATTTATATTTGGAGAGATAACTAATTTTTAACTGAGGTCTTTGTCTGTACAGATACTTCGGAATCTTCTATCAAATTAGATTAAAATCTTCATTCAATAGTCATTAGATCTGAATCAACGGTGGAGCAATTTGATGTTCCCAGGGTTTAAGATTCAGTTGATAGATCACAAGAGAGGTTTGGGCAAGCCAATTTGATGGTATTGGATGAGGATAGCCCCAACTGTCACCGATCGCTGGAACAATACTACGGTTATTCAGACTAATGATCTGACCTGACCGTAACCAAAATCGACTATGAGGTGCTGATGAGAGATGATTTAAGTAGGTTCCTGCTGCTATTTCTAGCTTTGTAAGATGAGGTATTAAAATTTGTCTGAGTACTACACTCGGATAAGCTTGAAAGCTAGTGTAGCGTTTGAAAAAAAGTAGATACTCTCTAACTTGATTACATTCAAATAAGTGTTGAGAAAGCTGAGGAAGGTGATGATTCAAATAACCTCGATTTCTGTGAGATATACAGCTAACCCACCCCGAGCTGGCTGCGATCGCGCGATAGGGTAAGCCTGGGTGGGATGAGCAACCGTCATACCCAAACCACTCCCCTCGACCTAAAGCCATGACTGGTATTTGGCGAGAAGACTCTAGGTTTTGACAGAGCAATCGTATGCGACCATCGCAGATTAGGTATAGGTTTGTTGGGGTAGAACACTTTGATTCCTCAGAACTTAGAATTAAGTTATTGGAATTAAATAGTTCATCTCCTAAATTGAATTTATATGTCTGTGTATAGGGTAAATTTTGAACAAGAGCGATCGCTTTTTCCTGATAATCACTTAAATGAAAAGTTTCTTGGTGTGGTGTAGTGAAGATCTGGGATTGAAATACTCGTTTTTTATTTCTGAACAGCATAGTTTGATATTACCTAATATAATGATTTTTTATTTGATTAAGCTTTGTTTGCCTCAAAGCTCTTCTATTAGGGGTTTCCTTTGAGGTTGGCTTCTCTTAAAGAAAGATTAGGAACAGAATACTCAAGTCACTAGTTTTACTGAACTGTTATGCAATTATTTTCATCATATTTTCATATAGATGAAATGGCTTATGGCAGGGATGGGCTATAAATAACGGCTGTGATGGGGCCGAATCTATGACTGGAAGGCTTATCTGGCGATTTGACTGAATTTGGTTCTTGGGGCGGGGAAGTTAGAGAAGATACTGAAACTTTAAAGTTTGTTTTATTCAAGCCAGTTCTGAATTGTGTTTGGTATGAAAGCTCTTGAGCCTGTTGAGACTAAAATGGCAAGATTAATCTTGTTACTTGGGCTATAATGCTGCGACTCTAATAGAAGGAGGGCTAAAAGTGGCTTGATTGGAGTTTTCTAGTTGAATAACGCATTGGTATGAAAAATTTCACTGATTCGTAGGATTCTGACTCCAACTCTTTTTTCGGGGCTGGACGAGTATCTTTGTATCTAACTTTTCTATACTTATTTAAAGTGTGGAGGTGTGATTATTTCTGTATAAACAAGCTGTTGTAACGGTAAAACTATTGTTCTTATGGTGCGGATTGACTAAGTTGAATTGAGGCCGTAGTTTGTATTGCTATGGTCTATTTTCTATGGGTGATTAACTGTATTGTTAGGAACGGTGGGATAGGCTATGAGAAAAAGAAGTATAGATTTTAAGCTTTGTTGTATATAGTGAGATTTATTGTGTTTATGTTATTCTAGATTTTTAAACTTGAATGACTCATGGAGTGATAGACATATAAAGTACTTAGCCAGGGTGAAGTAAAGCTAAAGTATGGCTGATTTCAGGATGATTTTATTCTTTTCACTTGAATTCGACGTTGTTTGAATGAAGCCACGCTTTGGTAAAGGTGAAAATAACAGTTTCGTTTTGTGTGCTTATAAAATTTATACATTGAAAAATATATTTTCTGGAGTGCTGTTTGTGAATTCCTTAAAGTGATTGGGCTTAAGAGATTGCTTAAAAAGCTCAAAAACGTGACTCTATATATTGGAAGATGTTTCTTGGATCTCTGCGCGCTGGGAAGATGTAAGCGTAGGGGTTGCTGTAATTAAGGCAATTAAGAAAAATCGAAACAATCTGGAGCTCACCGGGAACTTTAAAGGCATTCTCTGAGGACGTGAGCTTATGACTGATTTTTCAAATATTTATATTGAACCTGAAGAGGTCATATCATTTCTAAAGCGGGATCTGCGATTAAAAGAGGTGTATCAGCAGATTGTTTCTCGTAAAATTATTGCGCGGACAGCTCAAGAGCTAGGGCTAAGTGTGAGTGAAGGGGAAATTCAAAACGAACTTGATCGGCACTTGCATGAACAACGATTTTATCGCCCGGCAGCTATAGCGGCTTGGTTGGATGAGCAGATGTTAACTTGGGATGATTTGGAGTTGCGGGTTCAGGAGCAACTTTTAGCTAATAAGTTGGCCCGGTTTTTATTTGCTCAGGAGGTGGAAGATTTTTTTGTGACGCATCAACGTGATTTTGAGCGAATTGTTTTTTATAAAATCGCTGTCCCGTATGAGAGTTTGGCGCAAGAAATTTTCTATCAAATTATTGAAGAAGAAATTAGTTTTTATGAGGCGGCTCATCTTTATGATGTGGATGAGTCTATGCGATTGTATTGCGGTTATACGGGCAAACAATTTCGTCGGGAGATGCAGCCTGAGATTGCGGAATTGCTGTTTAATGCGACGGTTGGGGAGGTGATTGGGCCAGTGAAAGCTGGGTCGGAAATGTATGAGTTGTATTGGGTGGATGATGTGTTTGCCTCTGAGTTGACGGATGAAGTGTATGAGACGTTGTTACACCAACGGTTGGAGGTGTGGTTGAGCCATGAACTGGCGGTTTATGGGGGGGATTTGCCGACGAATGGGAATGCAAGATTGTAGGAGCGTAGCTTGAAGGTAGGAGATTTTGGTTTGGCTTTGAGATGGGTGGTGGCAATGAAGGTTGGGCGGGAAAGCGGATGGCCGATCGCGCCGCTGAAGGGGCTGTATCAAAAACTGTAACTCCGGGGGTGGAATGGGGCGATCGCTTTAAGGTAGAGATAACCTCATGCACGAATAGAACGATAGGCAGCCGACAGGCTGCTTTTTTATGGGTTGGGGCGGGGCTGTAGTGAGCGATCGCCCCTGGGGCCTAGATATTTGTAGCGGCGGTACGGCTGGGGGAATGGCTGAGACTGGAGTGGACTAATCTTGTTTCGGCATCAACCAATCTGTTGTTTCGAGGATTAAGCGAACTTCGGCATGGCCGGTATTGACGTAGTCGATGGCTTTGAAGGTGCAGGCATACTCCCAGCCGGTGGCGTCAGTGACGACTTTGGCGATCGCTTGTTCGAGGGCTTTGGTGTTGACTTCTTTCAGCTTATTTTCCATTTCCATGACGGGAGTCTCCTTTGTTGGGATGGGTCAATGTCTTTTGCATTCAACCATTGTCTGGGGGAAATGGCGAATCTTTCTGGGTTTTTGGGGCCTGGGTGGGGGCGATCGCAGTTAGCTCCTGGATTTTCACCCTAATTGGAGCCTGCCGTATTCCGTTTAACTGTGTTGGAGGCCAAGGGTTGTTACAGTCAAACTGGGATTATTCGCAAACACGAGCAAGCACGATCTGAGGCAATGATGAGTCAATATCTTTATCTTCACGGATTTGCGTCCAGCCCTCAGTCACGGAAGGCGCAAGACCTGCGCGATCGCTTTGCCCAACTGCACTTGCCCCTATTGATTCCAGATTTGAACCAGAGCGATTTCACCCATCTGACCCTGACTCGGCAATTGCAACAAGTCGAAGCGGCGTTGCCCCCTGCGCCGACCCCAGTCACTCTGATTGGCTCCAGTTTTGGGGGGTTAACTGCGGCCTGGTTGGGCCAAACTCAGCCCCAAGTCGAGCGTCTGATCTTGTTAGCTCCGGCGTTTGGCTTTCTCTCCCATTGGTTGCCCCGTCTGGGGTTTGAGCAAGCGCAGCAATGGAAGACCGAGGGCTTTTTGCCCGTCTATCATTACGGGGCTGAAAAAATGTTGCCGATTAGCTATGCCTTTGCGGAAGATGCGGCCCAGTATCGGGAGTCGGAGATTCGGCGGCCAGTGCCAACGTTGATTATTCACGGCACCCAGGATGAAGTGATTCCGGTGCAGTCGAGTATTGAGTTTGCGAAGGAGCGGCCTTGGGTCACCTTGATTGAGCTAGAGAGCGATCACGGGTTGTTGGATCGGAGCGAGGAAATTTGGCACGCCATTTGTGAGTTTTGTGCGTTATCTGTGGGCACTTGATGACGGGGCGATCGCGCTTCCAGCGTTTTGGCACAAGGACTGCCAGCCCGCAGTTGCCACTAACCCCGAAAAACGGGCAAGGTGAAGTGAAAACAACTGCCCTGGTTGGGGGTGGAATCGACCCAAATTTGGCCATAATGCGCCCGAATAATGCGCTGACAGAGGGATAAGCCAATCCCGTAGCCTTCTTTGCTTTCGTCCCGTTTCAGGCGATACCGTTCCTCGAAAATATGCTTTTGGTTTTCGGGGGGAATGCCGGGGCCGTTGTCACACACGCTAATTTGGACTTTTTGGGCGGTGCGGTGGAGGGCGGAGAGTTGGATGGAACCACCGGATGGGGTGTATTTGATGGCGTTTTCAAGCAGATTAATCAAGACTTGGCGGATGCGATCGCTATCGGCCAGCACGCACGGTAAATCAGGGGGAATGTCTTGCTCAAGCCGTTGCGATCGCTTCTGATACCCATCTGATAAATGCACCAACACATCCTGGCAGAGTTTGCCCAAATCCATCTTTTGGGGTTGAATCCGCAATTCCGAACTGCTGCCCCGTGCCGCCTGGAGGATATCGGTAATCATGCGATCGATCGCCCGGGTTTGGGTGCGCGCATGTTGGACGAGTTGATGCATCAAATGGGGCGTTAAGCGAGGATTGACATTCTCTGAGTTGTACCCCATCTCTAGCGTTTCCAGGGCGATCGAGGCCGCCGTCAGCGGATTCCTGAGATCATGAGCCAGCATTGAGATAATTTGATCTTTGAACCGCAGTTGATGTTCGAGTTCTTCTTTTTCTCGTTGCAACCGAAACAATTCATCCGACAGCCGAATCATCTCAGTCGAGTGGGAGACCAATTTCACCGCATTGTGGACATCGCTCAACGGCATCTGACTGGGGCGGGCCAGGGTCGAATTTTCGAGCTCCTGCACGGGGGGTGGGGTTTCGGGCACCACACTGATTGCTGGCTCCGACTTTTCGGCGGTTTTCAATAACTCTTGGCGAAACGTGGCTCCCGTTGGGGGGGGCGTGTCTGGGGTGCGGGCCAGATACTCTTTAACCGAGCGATGCCACTGGGGCCACCATTGCCGCAACTGGGCAACCAGATTCATACCGGCCAGGGTGTGCCGGGGTTCGGGATGAATTTTGAGCAAGGCTGGAGTCGCAATCAGGCGAAAATATTCCGCGAGATAGGGCTGCTCAGTCACGTCGATGATTTGGATTTCAAAATCACACTGCTCTTTTAGTTCTTTAAGCACACTGCGAACTTGACGAACTTGTTCTCTAGAACTAGGTCGCTTGTCCACAAACAGCAAAAGCTGGAGTGGAGTGTCCGATTCTACAGTGTGATCAGGCTTTACCTGCATAGTGTGCCTCGGCTGCTATTCACCGACTTTTAGCGCCTATCTCTAGCTTAGATGAAATTAGTTTGCCCGAAGCGGGTTCGCTGTAACCACCTGCTGTTATTGCAATTGCGATAGCTTTACTATTCTAGGCTTTTCATTTACGAATCGTAACCATAATGGGGGATTTGTGCCTGATTCGCAAGGCGTTGGGATGGTATGTCGGAGGTTAGGCGTGATCGGGGTCAAGGGTGGGGGTGAGGCAACCGCGCCAAAGTGGTTATCTGGGTACGGATTCACTGTGCGTAACTTCAATGGCGCAGGGGGCTAGCATCACCGGGAAAGTTGGGCGGCTGGGCGATGATGATGCATGTAAGGACGACCTTACCTCAGATGAATGCTCACTCGTCTCAATGAAGGAGATAGCCCCATGACCTTAACGTTTTTAGGCCGGAAGTATGAAGCGGCCCCCACGGAAACTGCTGCTATCCCCACAGGGATGACTGGTAAATACCGGGGGGTGCCGATGGCCTTTGGGCGATCGCCCCTGGCTCAGGCGAATGGTCAACCGTTGTCCTATCGGGGGGTGAGTTACCTGAAATAGTCACGACTCGACGTTGAACTTCATTTTTCTCAAAGCGCGAACAGTCCTTGGTTGTACCGACCGGGGACTTTTTTTTGCAGGGGCGATCGCCTTAGCGAATGCCCCATCGGCGTCGCCAACTGGAAGTGGATTCTACCTGGGCTTGGGCTTGGGCCTGCTGGTGTTGCCGATGAATTTCGGCGGCGGTGGCACAGAGGGTGGGATCTCGATAGGGTATGGCTGCGCGGGTCTGCAAATGCTCTTGTTCCATTTGGGACAGGAGGGGCAAGGCTGCGGCTTCAAACCCGGCAACAGTCCCCTGCGCCCACTCGTGGGATGGTAACTGGGGGGCGTGGGGGGGAAAAGGAATAGTGCCGATCGCCAAGCCTGCTTCCCGCAGCGCCGCCCGCACCGAGGCCGATCGCGAGTAGGTGGCGAGTTTACCTGTAGGCGCTAGACACCGGGCCACCCAGGTGAGAAAGTCTACAGTCCACAGTTGGGGACAGCGTCGGGGTGAAAAGGGATCGAAGAAAATAGCATCTGCCTGGAAGCCACTCTGCGCGAGGGTTTGAATGGTTTGACGGGCATCCCCAAGGTGGAGTTCAGCTGTGAGGCGATCGCGGGTGCATCGGTGGCTGTGGGCGATCGCCACGAGGATGTCTTGGATGGGGGCCGACCAGCTAGCCAGGAGTGGGGGTGTAGTAGCGGCGATCGGAACGGTGGCATCTAACTCCAGCCCGACGACCGCGATCGCACAAGCCGGATTTGCGGCCCAAATGACTTCTAACGCTGCCGCTGTGTTGTAGCCCAGGCCGTAGCACACATCCAACAGCCGCACCTGGCCGGTCTGGGCTTTGGCGACTAGATCCGTTGCTTGGGCAAACTTCTGAAAGGCTTCCTGGCGGGCTCCGGCCTCACTGTGAAAGGTTTCGCCAAACTCAGTTGAAAAGAACGTATAGGAACCATCTGCGGTTAGTTTCGGTTCCCAGGTGCCGTCGTTCTGCGCCTCAGCGGGGGGCGGTGGTGGGTTAGTAGGATTTGCCATCGCTCCCAAAATATTCTCGGTAGGCACAAATTTTGTCACCCCGGACATCAAACGAAACCGCGACTCGATTTTTGTACGCTTGGCCCAGCATCAAGCCTTCGTCTCGAAACTCGAAGACAACGGTGGTGTCGTTACTGGTCACGCGATCGAGGGTTAGGGTCAAGCCTTGCTCAAAGGTGGTGCTGACATAGTGAAAAAACTCTGCGGCCCGTTCTTTGCCTTCGTTTAGCCCGTGGTATGGCCCCATTGGAAACCAGAAGGAAAAATCTTCGGTGACTTCGGCTAAAAAGGGCTGCCAGTCTCCGGTGGCCAAGCCCTGTTGGAAGTGCTGGAAGGCGCGGTGGGCGATCGCCAAGGTGTGTTGAGCCTCTTGAGTCATAGTGGTTTCGCGGGCAGCGTGAGCTGTTCAATCTAGCTATTCGTTAAACCTTGGAAGAACTCGGCCTCTCACCGTTTTTCCATACCAGGCTTCCCGAGAGACTTGGCATAATCGGTTATATCGTGACTCGCAATCCTATCTAAAGGCCGCAACCGTTATGCCCCATCGTGAAGTCATTATCCCACCGGGGATGGAAGTGTTGTATGAAAAATATCACTATTGTCCAGGGGTGAAAGTCGGGAATACGCTCTACATTGCTGGACAGGTGGGCCGCGATGACGCGATGCAAGTCGTGGCTGAACCCGAAGCTCAGTTTGTCCAGACCTTTGAGAATGTGAAGAAAGTGCTGACTGCTGCCGGATCTACGTTTGACGATGTGGTGGAAATGGTTACCTATCATGTCACCAGTCCGGCGTTGTATGCGGCAACTGGCCAACAACCCTTTACCATTCCCTACCTGCCTTTGTTTATTCAGGTGAAAGACCGCTATTTTACGGGCAACTATCCGACGTGGACGGGGGTTGGCGTGACGACCTTATCCACACCGGGGTTGATTGTGGAGATTAAATGCACGGCGGTGTTGGCTTAGGACAAACTGACCCGCGCCGCAAACCTGCCATCAGAACCAGCAGTTGAGGGCGATCGCGCAAGCTCAACTGCTGGTGTGAATGAGATTAATTAGGGCACGGAGTGCACTACCACCAATGCCGTTCCCCATCTTCATCCATCCGGGCCATCCGAATCACATCAGAAATTTCTTCCGCATCCCGCACATGGTGAAGGGCTTTTTGGTCGCCATTGGGTTCGTTAACCACGAAGTAGGTTGGCACAACAATGTGATCGCCAGTAATGTCAGGGGCGTTAACGGCGACTTGGCGGGCGTTTTCTTCCAGGGTGTTGTCATGGTTAATGCGATCGCCCGGATTCACAGTCAAGTTTTCTTCTCGCAGGGCTCGCTTTTGCTCTGCATATTCTTCGGGCGTGATTTCTTCTGGGGTCAGGGGTTGGCGAATGGGTTTGGGGGTGCGGGTTTGGGGCGTTTGGTTATGCTTATCCATTGTGTGATTACCTCAGTAAGCGTCGGTTGCGTCCGATGAACCAAATCAAACCAGCTAACGGGGGTTTGAACAGGGTGTGCAAGATCTCTAGAGTTAGATCGAGCACTTGTAAACAGAGTGGTAAAAAACTTGTGATTAACTCTATTTAAATTCAATCTGAACGCTTATGTTTAAGGTAGTCATATTTAGAGAGGAACTCGTCGATCGAAAGGGATAGATTCATCGCGCAGGAAGTTAGAGACGTGTTTGAGCTGGGTAAGAGGAGAAGATGGCTAGAACATTCATGGCCTTATTTGGCGGCCTTATTTCGCTTATTTGGCGGCCTTATTGCGTGGTCTCATTCCACGGTCTAGCGCGATGCACTGAAGCCACCCACGGGGACTCATGGCGCGATCGCCCAGTAAGCTGGGGCACGGGAGCTAGAACTGGGTGGCTGAATTGCTAACTTTGAGTCCAACTCAGATTTGCAACGGCTCGCTTTACGGTAAACTACGGGCTGTGAAACAGGCCAAGGTTGGGTTTTGCTATGGGAAAAGGGATAACCACTCGTCGGGGGCGATCGCGCTGGCTGGGGCTATGGCTTTGCCTGGGGGCGATCGTCGTGCTGTTGACCCAGGCCCCGCACCTGTTTGCCGAACAAACGGCCCTGCCCGCCTCCCAATATGCCTCGACAATCACGGCACCGTTTAATCAACCTACCTATTACCCCATCAAACCAACGCCACCGTCTAAGTTTTATCGTCCGGTCAGTGAGTGGACGGGGCGGTTGATTTTGCCCTCGGCTGAGCAATACCAGCAACTTTTGCAAGCCAAGCAAGAACAGGATTGGGCGTGGTTTGAAGTTCACACTGCACCGGCCAAACATAAGGCGTTGATTGGAAAAACGGTGCGGTTGGCTTGGCAGAATGGGCCTGTCGTCAAAAAATATGTGGAACTGGCTTCCCAAGATGTGCAGTTTGTGGAATCGGCGAAACAAGCGTTTCAGCGAGGGGTGATTAATCCGATCCGCTTAAACGGGCGCAAACAGGTCGGGCCGATCCAGTCGTTGGCGGGGGGCCATCCTTATGATGATGTGGTGGTTGCCTTGCGCGGGGCGATCGCCGTCGAAGCGCCACCCCCGGTTGACCCCACTGTGCCCCCACCGCCCCCGTCACCTCCCAAGCCCAAACCCAAGCAACTGACCCTGCGCCCTCCGGTGCCAGCTTCGCCTCTTGATCCACCGCCAGCGGCGGGTGCCTTTGCCCCGGCAACGGTGCGGATTCAGCGAGAGCCAATCCAGGAAACTGGACGATACGTTGCGTTGGTGAAATTTTTGGAAGCGGTGAAACCCCCAGTCTCAGAAGGGTTGCCGAAGGTGTGTCCGGGTAGCCAACCCTGCGAGAGCGATCGCATTCGGGTGCAACACTACAATCCCAAAACTCGCCAATTTGATGGCCCCCAGGAAGTGGTTCGCATTCCCCAACAACCCGCCGATGTCAACGGTGTGTTTAATATGACCACGCGGGATTTGGTGCAGTCGGCAGCGGGGGAAGAAGGGTGGTACATCTACGGTGCCCAGGATCGCAACACTGTGTTTACGGTGCAAGCTTACCAACCGCGATCGCTGGTGCAACTCCAACCCCAACAAACCATCACGGGGTTAATGAACGGAATTAACTACATCACCAACCAAAATTGGGCCAAGGAAGCTGACCGGAAAGGCTCCTTGCAAACGGTCTTAGTCACAGGTCGCGACCAGAACAACGCCGACACCCTGTGGAAAGTGGGCGATCGCGCCTTGGTGTTGCACCTGTTTGGCGGACGGGGCGGCACCCAACCAAACAGTGAAAAACTCGTCGCCGGAACCTATGCAGGCCATTTCTCCTTTGGGCTTGCCCAAGTGGTTGCAGACCCGTTCACCCAAGACCCCATCTTAGCGGTGGACTATCTCCAGGTATACGGGAACGGGAACGACGGCACCCTGTCTGGCGCAACAACCTGGTCAAATTACATGGGCAATCTCCGCCGGGGGATTTTGGGCACCCGCCCAGTCTCAGATGTGTTGGTGAAACTAGACCCCCTGACCAGTGACTATACCTTTGGTAAAACGAAATTCTCCTTTTTTAACGAACTGCTGGGAGAACTGAGCCTCATTGGCGCTCGCTATCGCATTGGGGATGGATCGGGCGATTCGACCATCACGGCAGCAACCTCTTGTGTGCAAGATTCGGCCCAGGGGTTATTCCTCACCTTAGTCCGGTTGAAGGACAAGATTGAGGCGAATCCTGGGGCGGTGCAGTGGATGCGTGACAACCCCAATGACCCCAACACCCAGCGCTTTCAACAGTTGGTTAAACTGGCGCAAGATATGGCTGACCACCTTACACCGATGGGGGTCGTCCGGTGGGATTGGAAGGAAAACGCCAAGGTGTTGACGGGGGTAAATGCCGATCGCCCCTTCACCAGTATTGACAACTTCCAACCCAAGAACTTGGCGACGGGGTTGCTGAGCTGGCGCACTGCGATGCCCCGCCAAGCCCACGATGAACTGGCGATGCTCTTTTTGCAAAACAATGCCACTCTCTGGTTTCTGCGCCCCAACCAAATCGGTGGTATCGATCCGACGATCGCGCCCTTGTCGCCCACCCTGTTGTTTGGTGGCTGGACTGTGCCGTTTACCAATGTTTCACCCCTGGCCCATTTAGTCATTCGCACGTTTGGCGGAGTGACGTTGCCGAGTTGGTTGAGCTGGGTGTGGACGTTGGTGTTCCTGCTGGGCTTTGGGGCGATCGCCCTGGCGGTGGGGCTGTACACGGGCTTTGTCACCGTTAACCCTAGTACCGAACCCAAACTTCGCCAGGGGCTTACGGTTGGGCGGATGTTCTTTGTCCCCGCGTTGCTCGAAGAATTTTGCTTCCGAGTGTTATTGCTGCCCTATCCCAAACAGTGGATTTCTGCCTTCTCCTGGTGGAGTTGGGCCTTGCTCGCGTGGGGGCTGTATGTGGGGTTCCACTGGTGGCGGCAACATCGCCAGCGCCGTCGGCGATCGCGCACCACCTCGCCCGTGTGGCTGATTCTGGTCGCCATTTTTGGCTTCTTTGCGATTTGGCTATATCGGATTACGGTATCGTTATGGGCGATTACGGTCTTCCACTGGATTGTGGTGGCCGTTTGGTGGTTGGTCTTGGGGGGCAAAAAACAAGTTGCGCCCCGGCGAATCGGCTATTCGTAAACGGGGCCTGTGGGCGATCGCCCAATTCCCTAGCTTTTTCTTCAGGTTTACTCTCCTGGTCGTGAGGACATTCCATGAAACTAAAAGCGACGCTCTGGGTTTCTCTCCTTCTGTTGTTAATCAGCTACGCAGGATTTGGTTGGTATTTGTCCGGGATTACCACCCATCCGGCTTGGGCCCGCTCTGCCTGTGAGCAAGTTTTTGGCTCCTCTGCGGCGATCGCCCCCAATCCTGCTGCGCTTGAGGCCACCCCCCGGTCAACGGCCTCCCCACCAATCCGAGAATCCTCCCGCCCTGAGGCGATCGACCAGCCTGCTGAAGCCGCCGCTGCCTCGGAAGCACCCCAACCTAAAAAAAACCAGCCCTGCCGTTTGATCATTGAACATAACCTGATCATTGCGTTGATGGCCGTGTTGTGGGTGTTGATGTCCACAATCGTCTTTATCTCACCACTGCAAAATTTCAGCCGTTTTGTGACTCGTTGGTTCCGCTCCGATACGGTGGCATTTGGCACGATTTTCATCATTGCGGTGATGGCTGCCGTTGTTCTCTTTTGGTTGCATGTGTTTTTGCAAATTTTGACGATTTTGGCCGCAGATAGTCTTGCCCGAATTGATATTCAAGTCTCTGGGTTGAGCGGTGTGCAAGCCTTTTGGATTTTGGTGCTGGTGTCGTTGACGGGGCTGTCCATGGGGTGGTTGGCCAATGGGGTGTTGTGAGATTGGCCACTTCGTTGCAGGCTGCACCAAATTCCCTGCTTTCCAGTATCGTTAAAAGAGCGCCCACTACGTTGTCGATTTTTTGGTTAAGAGCCAATGCCTGCATTCCCCTCCCATCGCCCCAAACAACTGTCTCTTGGTCCGCTGGAACAGGAGATTTTGCACATCGTTTGGGATTTCGGTACGGTTACGGTGAAGGACGTGCACGATCGCATCCTGGCTGACCCCAATCGGGAACTGGCCTATACCTCCGTGACCACCGTGTTAAATCGGCTGACCAAAAAAGGGTGGCTCCGGTGCAACAAACAAGGGCGTAGTTTTACCTGGGAAGCGTTGATCTCGCAGCAACAGGCGACGGCGTTGCAATCCTATGAGCAGCTCAATCAGTTTTTGGCGGTGAGTAACCCGGATGTGGTGGCCGCTTTTGCGGATAGTCTGGATCAGACCAGTGTGGAGCAGTTAGAGGCGATCGCGGCCAAGTTGCGTGCCGTTCGGCAAGCACGGGAGGATGAGTCATGCACTTCTTGATGATGGCAATGGGCTTGGGCTTGGCCTGGTTTCTCCGTTCTACTTGCTTGGCACCAACAGGCCCCTGGCGCGACCGCTGGGCTTACACCCTCAGTTGTTTTCTATTTGCCCCGCTGTTGTTGCTCATGACAGCGATCGCGATCGTGTGTATGGGGCCGTCGGGCCAAATGGTCATGCACTGGGAAGGCTGGCTGAGTTATGGGTTGGCGATCGCCTTTTTAGTCTGGGCTGGGAGTCGGGGTTTACATCTTGCTTGGACTGGCCACCAAACAACTCATCACTTGCGCCGTCATGCCGTGGTTGAATGGCAGGGGCAAGCACTCCAGGTCCTCGATACCCCAGACCTCTATAGCGCCCAGATTGGCTTCTGGCGATCGCGCCTGGTCGTAAGTCAGGGGCTTCTCAACACGCTGCAACCCAGCCAAATTCAAGCCGTCCTCGCCCACGAATACGCCCACGCTCGTTACCACGACACCTTTTGGTTTTTCTGGTTGGGTTGCTTGCGGCGGATTACGCCCTGGCTCCCCCATACTGAAGAACTCTGGCAAGAATTACTCACCTTGCGGGAACTCCGGGCCGACTCCCACGCCGCCCAAACCGTCGATCCCCTGGTTCTGGCAGAAGCCTTGTTGCTCGTTGTAAGCGCTCCTCTGAACCAGTTTCAGCCCCTCCAACCCGAACTCTGTGCTGCGTTTAGCTGGGCCGTCTCCCGCGATCGCCTCACGGAACGCATCGACTCTCTTCTTGCTGCCCCCGAACAACCGCCCACAACGACCTGGTGGCCCCTGAGTTGGTTGGCGATCGTTTGTCTGCCCCTCGTCGCCATTCCCTTCCACGGCGGCTAATCCCCTTGCCTGCACCTGAGCCAAAGCCCAGCACAACTTTTTTTGTAGGCAAGTTAAAAAATATTCAGTTTTCCCAAATCCTCCTGAACCTGGGGCTATAACCATGAAGGTTGCATAAATCCTTCACCCCCAGCAGGCAGGCACGCGATGACCTTACCGTTTGAAGTTGGCTTCTCGCGATCGGAAACTGATGTCCGCGATTTTACCCTCATTGATGCCCTCACCCAACTCAGCCGCCAACAAGGCATTGACTTCAAATTCGGCCTCGTCAATCTTGACCCATCCGAAGATCAGTCCGAAACCGATAAAACCGAAAAATCTAAAGATCCTGATGAAAGAAAGTTTAAGCTAGAAATTCTTTCATCTCTTAAACCGAATGAAATTTTCTATCAGAAAGATATTAGGGATTCTGTCTTAATTCCCCTTAACTTTCGCTACTCGGTTTATGACCTCGGAATCATGAAAAACGAAGGTCATTATGAAGGCAGCACGGGGAAAATCGACTTAACAAAAGGACAACTAGTTGTTCTTGACTATGCTAACCGTAAGCCCAAAGGCTTTTTACAAGCTGGTTCTGCTGATGCCCCCAACGCTAGTAAAATAGTTCATTTTGTACCATTTGAATCTACTCCATCTGACTCATCTAGTAATGGTGATTTACAAATCCCAGAACCAAAACGGTATTTAATCTTTGGGGCAGGATCACAACAATTTGATGATAGTGCCTCTGTCAATTGGTCGCCAGTGGAGAATCAAGGTCAGGGCATGATGTGTGGGGCCAGTGCTGGTGTGGCTCTGGTGGAGTATTTTGAGCGCATTTCCGAAGGTCGTCATCTGGATGCTTCCAAACTATTTTTGCATCAAGCGGCTTGTCATTTGCTCAGAGTCTCCCCCAACTCGGCGGTGACGGTGCGGGCGATCGTCAATGCCCTGCGAGTCTTTGGGGTGCCGCCAGAAGAATCCTGGCCCTATGACTTGTCAAAGCTCAACGAAGAACCGCCAGCCTGGTGCTATTCCCAGGCTCGAAACTATCGCGCTAGCAGCTACCTAAAGCTCGATCGCCCTAACATGACGAAACGAGCCTTACTCGCACAAATCAAAGTCTTTGTCTACGCCGGATTGCCCGTTATTTTCGGTTTCTCAATCCACGAATCAGCCGAACAGTCTGACAACAAACCTAAAACTGAAGACTTTATTGATCAAAGAATTCTTGAAGTCATTACAGCTTATCAAGAAATTCAATCAGGCAAATCGACTGACATACAAAAACAGCAACAAGAAATTTTTGTAAGTAGTTTAGCAAATATATTACAAGAAGAATTAAAGATAGATTCTGGAGCAGTAGATGAAATAAGGAGAATTTTAATTCAACAGCTTAATTTAGATGAAAATAAATTCACTCAAACTATCACACAATCTGCTATTAAGGTTGTTAATGAGTTTTATGGAACTAAAGCCTTTCTTGAATTGATTGGGAAAAAAGTATCAACGCTAGATAGTAGGCATATCAAAAAGGAGGGAGAGATTCCCTTCCCTAGTTTTGGCGAAATCTATTTGGGTGGTCATGCCGCTGTGATTGTAGGGTACGATGATCGCAAAATCATCATTAATTCAAATTCATTGGGAAGGCGAGATCGTGAGCAAACCCCCAGAGTATTCCTACGTAAAAGAGCGAAAGCAGATAATCTGAAAGATCAATATTATTCCTTTGAATTTACCTGGAATCCAGACAGGCAAGGTTATATTTTAGATACTCAAAAAACTCAGAATCTTAAAGGATTTGATTTTTTCAATGAATTCAAATTTATTGATGATTCGGATTTTAACGGGAAATTTATTGAACTTACCGCTCTTGACTCCAAGGTCTTTGATGATTTTGTAACTCAACTTGATACACAGGTTGATAGAATTATTAGTATTATAGATGGGAGTCAAAATATATTAACAAGCTCAAAAAAAGTAAACACTGATTTGTCAGTTAAAATCAATTTAATGGTTGATGTAATAACGCTATTTAACATAAATATTTCAACTAATAGCCAAGCAATAAAAAACAACGATAAATCTAGGATTGAAGAAAATATTAAAAAAGACATAACTAATATTTTTACAGGCGGAGATAGCTCTTTAGGAAGTTTTTTGACAAGTATAGATATATCTAAATTGATAGGAGAAAATAGCACTACAATAAATGATCTTAAAACGAAACTCCCTGTTTTGAGACCTCAAGCAATTGTTAGAAAAGATTTGAATCGCGATGAAACTCCCATCACGCTTACAGTAGATGAGCATTTGGCGACGCTTGGGGCGTTCAAGATTCGTAACTCTTGGGGGAAAGATTGGGGGAAGGAAGGCTATGGCTGGCTACCCTACGCTTACCTTCACTACGACCTTGCCTTTGACTGGTGGACAATCCTCAAGTTTGACTGGATCAACACCAATGAATTTGGGTTACTCAGAGATGGTGATGATATTTTAATGTGTGAGAAAGGAACCCCTTGTAAACCGTAAATAAACACATGATAGGAAGTGCCTTTCTATAGATTTTTATTCTAGAAAAATTTTGCTAGAAAACATATGTATTTCAAATATCAAAAGCCACAAATTCTTTTTGTCTCTTTATCTAATAAGTTACTTGTCAGATAAAGTGTTGATATACAACTATATCGAAGAAGAGGATCGTTATCTACTTTAATCACTTGTCCATGTTTTTTAAATTCCCATAATCTAATTGTTTTATCATCACTAGAAGAGACAATAAAATAGTTATTTAAGCCTTCAAAATTACTATCTCTAAGTTCTTCAGAGAAATTAATGAATCCAACCCGGTTAACTGCCAACGTATGACCTTTCAGTATATTTATAGGTGTGATGAGCTTAATGAGCTTACGCTTCTGCTGAAAATCCTTTTCAAGTGCCTCCAAATCCCAAATTTTGATAACTTCATCACTACCACCAGACACTATAAATTTAGTATCAGGGCTGAAACTCATGCCGTAAATACGTTCATCGTGCGCCTTAAATTTAGCTATGTGTAAAAAATTTTTGGAGTCTGATACAAGCCAGATATTAATTGTTCCGTCGTTATCTGCAACAGCTAGTTTTGAACCATCTGGGCTAAACTTTATTTGATAGATACTCGATTCAAGTTTGCCTAAAATTGTAGGCTTACTGTTGCCAATCAATAAATTGGATAGTCTTACGGTGTTATCACCACCACCATAAGCTACTATATTTTTTTGAGGATGAAAATCAACACTATAAGCTTTGTATGAAGAATATTTTGGATCGAAAAAAATCACTTTTGGAATAGTCTGATTTCTGATCGTTCCCCTATTATTTAACGACCATATTTTCACTGTACCATCAGCCCCAGATGACGCGAGCATACTATCATCTACATTAAACGCAATATCATAGGAATATTGAGAGTGTCCTGGAAAAATTAAGCTAAGTGTGCCACTTTCAGTGTCCCAAACTCTAACTTTTCCATCTGATGAAGTAGCTGCTATCAGCTTGCCATTGTGGCTAAACCGAATACTCCATACATCAGGTGGCTGGTTTTGTAAGGAGCGAATCAATGTACCTTTTGCATTCCATAATTTTATTGTTCCATCTACACCGCCAGACGCTATTGCCATTGTGTTTGATGTTAGTTGATCATGAAACCTAGGATTAATACTTAAGCCATATACGCCACCTGTATGAGCATCCCAACGATTTCGTTCATTAATATTATGAATTATTGGTTGTAATCTTTTTAAATAAACATTAGATTCAATTTTTGAATCTTTGAGTAGATTTAGAGTCTGTATACCTTTTTGCAACGCTTCAATCTGTGCATTGTTGTTGTAGTAAGTTTCAGTCAAACTGGTCAAGATTTCGGCTTGTTTGTCCTGGGCGGCGATCGCGGCTTTGTGGGAGGATTGGGCGTAGACAAAGGCTCCGGCGGTGAGGGAAAGGAAGAACCCGGAGGCAAGGAGGAGGAGTTGGCGTTGGCGGCGGAGTTGGGCTTTGGCGAGGCGATCGCGGTGGTTCAGGCTTTTTTGGATGAAGTTGGTTTCGGGGAGATGCTGCCAGTCGAGTTTTTCTTCTACGGCGGCGAGGAGGGCACCGGAGAGGAGCGCATTGTCGGCTTGTTGGAAGCGATCGCGCCAATCCCGATGGGCTACTTCTACCTGATCGCGGAGATAGAGCTTTTCCTGGTTTTCCTGAATCCAGCCTTTGAGCAGGGGCAATCCAGTGAGCAGGGCTTCGTGGGTGATGGAGACGGAGTGATCATCCACCATCACCAGCCGATTGCGGATCAATTTGTTAAGGATGGGTTGGAGTTGTTCAGCGGGGGCGACGGTTTGTTCCAGGCGATCGCGGCTAACTCGTCGCCGCACGGGTTTGCGGTTCCCTTCAATCTCTTCGATCTGCACTAGCTCTAAGAAAAGAGCCTGGATCAGCCGCTTTTCGGTGGGTGTGGCCGCACCATATAGCTCGTCTGCTTGCACCTGCAACGCGCCATTCACGCCGCCCAGTTCTTCATACGCCGCGATGGTCAGCGTGCGTTGGGGGGAATTGGCTTGAATACAACGATCCCAAAGCTGAGTCAGCGCGTATTGCAACAATGGCAATGACCCATCCTGGTTCACAAAATCATTGGCGATCGTGGCCACCAAACCGTCTTCAAACGTTACGCCCCGCTTGAGGGCTGGTTTTTCGATCGCCGCCTCTAACTCGGCAGGAGTCAGTTCCGCCATGATGAAGCCGCCCCGGGTCTCCGGTGGCTCGGAGGTATTGATTAAATCGATGAGCGCCTTAAATCTCCCGGCCTGATCCAGAAAGTCATTCCGAATGGTCAAAATAATCTGGGTCGGGCGATCGCTCCGAGTGGCTTCAGCGACTAACTGTTCCACAAAGATCTGTTGTTTTTCGCGATCGTGGCAGAGGGTAAACAACTCCTCAAACTGGTCAACAAATACCACCCAGCGTTGATCCGGAGCCGTCTTTTCGAGCTTGTGCAACATGTGGTGTAAGGCTTCGACGGGTTCTGCACTCGGAGTCGGGAGGGCTGCAACGGCGTGATCAAACTCTAACTGAGGCAAAACTCCAGCTTTGACCAAGGATGACTTGCCACTCCCCGAAGCCCCCATCACAGCCAAGAATCGGGCTTTGACCAACCGTTCTAGCAAGATCCGAATGGAGGTTTCGCGCCCAAAAAAGTAGTCGGCTTGGTTTTGGTCAAAGGCTTGCAGGCCAACGTAGGGATTGGTGGCATCAAAGGCGGCGGGTTGGGCCGATTCGCGCTTGGGATAGCTGACGATGGGAATGGAGCGCCCCCAGCCCAGGCGAACGGCTTCTTGGCCGGAATTACGCAACCGTCGATAGAGATGATCAAACACGCGATCGCCCGTAATCACCCCTTCTTCATCGGCACGGTCGGGAGAAAGTGCCTCTAGCAATGGCCCGGTAAAGACACTGTGGGCTTCTGATTTTTTGAATCGAGCGGATTCCGTCGTGCGACAGGCCGTAACAAAGTAATAATCGCGGTTAAAGCTAAAGGCAGTGAGCTTTTCAACTGATTCGCGATCAAGAAAATATTCGCTGTGGCAACAGTCCAAAAACACGACAAAATTGCTGAGCTGAGATTCCCGAATTTTGCTGTTGAAGTCGGTGAGTGGAATACTTTGCACGACTTGAATGCAGCGGCCTTGAGCATCCACCTTGACCCGTGAATCGGATGTGACAATATGCCCCGATCGCTCGGTGACTCCAAAGGTTCTTGTGCGGTGTTCGGCGACGGCGTGCCCGGTATAATACAGCACCGCTTCATTGTTGGCGGCTTCTTCCAACAACGCCAGCAACGCCTGTTCAAAGTTGGCTTGGGTGACCTCGCCGCCCAAGGGCGTCACTTTTTGAAAGGTGTTTGAGTCCTTGAAGACTTTGGCGATCGCCTTTGCGTCATTCACTGTATTCGTGAGGTTAGGCAGGGCGGGATCACTGTACTCTGAAATTCCGACGACAAGGGCGTAACGAGCCATAATCTGGGCACACTGGGAGATGCGGGGGTTCGATTTCAATCAAAGCACGGGATTTTTCAACCCGCTGTAGAATTGCGCTAACTTTAACAAAGCGATATTGCGGTCTTGTTCAATCTTTACGTTTGCTAGACAATTACGTTTGCTACACCATGACTATGCCTGACGAAGAATTTTTTGCCTTTGAAGCCGATGGAACGGTGCATGAAGTGACAGTGACACCGAAGCGATCGCCCGTAATGGAAGACGAAGATTACGAAAATTATGGCCCCAGCCTACAAGAAGGGTTGATCTCCAGTATGCAAAAAACTCGGCAACTCATTCGGACTTGTACCCTTCAGTCCCTTGCGGCATTGCGGGATTTGCCCCTGGGTGAAGTGGAAGAGGTGAACCTCAAGTTTGGGATTAAGTTGGGCGGCAAAGCGGGATTGCCTTACATCACTGAAGGTTCTGCCGAGAGTAATTTGGAAATCTCAGTGAAGTGTAAGTATCCGAAGCAAGCACCAACGCCGTAGTTGGCACGTAATGGGAACCGGAGCAGGGGGATGACAAACAAAAGTTTGGGGTTGAGCGATCGCCTCTACGACTATCTCGTGGCAGTTTCGGTGCGGGAACCGGACGTATTGACTCAATTGCGGCAGGAAACGGCGAGTCATCCCATGAGCCAGATGCAGATTGCCCCGGAGCAGGGCCAGTTTATGGCATTGCTGATTCAATTGCTGGGGGCCAAAAAAACCCTGGAAATTGGGGTGTTTACGGGGTACAGTGCGCTGGTGGTGGCCTTGGCGTTGCCGGAGGATGGCCGGGTGGTGGCTTGCGATGTGAGCGAGGAATACACGGCGATCGCCCGTCGGTATTGGGCACAGGCGGGGGTGGCCCACAAAATTGATCTCCGCATTGCCCCAGCCCTGGAGACGCTGGATCAGTTACTCGCCGCAGGGGAAGCCAATACCTTTGATTTTGCGTTTATCGATGCGGACAAGAGCGGTTACGATGCCTACTACGAGCGATCGCTGGCATTGGTGCGATCGGGGGGCTTGATCGCGATCGACAATGTGCTGTGGTCGGGGCGAGTGGCCGATCCAGCCGTCACAGACAATCGCACGGAGAAAATTCGGGCTTTGAACCAGAAGTTGCATGGAGACGATCGCGTGAGTCTCAGCCTGGTGCCCATCGGCGATGGCCTGACCCTGGCCCGCAAAATCTGAGGATCGGGAATTGAATTTCGATCAGATGTGACTAATCGCCCTCACCTCGTCTGCGGCACCCTTCTCCCTAGGGAGAGGGGATGGGGGTGAGGGTGGCAATGGACGGAGCGATTTAATTTTCGTTCCTAAGCGGGCACCTCAATTTTTTGCTTGCCCGCTAGCTCAAAGGCATCGTGGATCACTTGCAGGGCACGCA